>Ga0366780_1028_pt1 | contig 22919 bp, 23 predicted proteins | sample BONcelN113001E11_FD_207073 | JGI IMG/M metagenome (GOLD analysis project Ga0366780, IMG submission 207073) | Enriched cells from coal bed in the Powder River Basin, Montana, United States - BONCAT cells N11 rep2 HSBNCT.N11.300.1.E11 ...
AGACCGACACTCTTGGCGGCTACCGTAAAAGTAACAATATCGGCTGCAGGAAACTCCAGAATTTCTGTTTCCGGTAAAAATGCCGCCAGCTCGCTTCGCCATTGTTCAAACGCTTCGCTGCCGCCAGTTATAAGCACAGTGGAGCGAGGAGTATAAAAGTAGCCTGCAGCCAGAATGGCCGATTTTACAGTTCCGGTTACACCATAAATCATATTTTGTTTTTGCGGTTCAGCGAATGCCGCAATCGCGTTTTTGACTGCGGGATCAGCTTTTATTGCTTCAAAAAATTTCTGCATCTTTAGTCACTCCAGCTCAAAAAGAGCTTTAGCTTAGCTAAAGCCCCCTATCATTTCCACAAATTTACTTTATTTTAGCATAAAGAGCTGCAGCGGTCTATACTTACCGCTGCCTGCTATTTCAAATTATGCCCGCCCCCACTGCCTCTATGCTATATATAACATTTTAACTGATGGTTTTTTTGTTAGCAGGACACAATAGTATCAATCAATCAGGCAAAGGGGGGTGAAATCATGAGCCGCGTTTATAGTTTTTGGAATGGAAAAAATTTAGAAGGAAAGCAATCTTTTGCGGATCCAGTAGTCGATAAAGCGACTTGCAGCAGTTGTGCATTTAAATGTGTTGAGGGAACTGAAACCTGCAGTGCTGATGATCTGTAACCCCAAGAAAAATGAGGGCAGGTTTACCCTGTCCTCATTTCAATGAATATATCGAACGCCACCGGGAGCATATCCCGGATCTGCCAGCCCCATAGCCTCAATGCAAATATCGCACAAAGATTGGACATGCATAGCGTTAGCTACTGCATCAAAGCTAATCATATCCCGCCGCTCATCACCGCTTAGACAGTCAAACCCCAGTTTCACTTCATCGATATCGTCTAACTCCAGCGTATCAATCGGCTCGCCGCAGCAATCACAAATATAATGAATTTTCACGTTGCCTTATCCTTTCTCCGAGCATTGACAAGCACAGCCAGCACATTCCAGCCTAGATGCACGGCATACGCGCTAATAAGGCTGAGTACTAAACTGCCGCTTGCCTCTAAAATAAATACGGTAATCATACCAAAGAGGGTGTGTCCGGCGATACTGGCAACTGCCGCCCCCACTTTATGACGTCTGCTGTTTCGATAATCATAGCCGGCCTCAATGACGCCAAAAACAGTATGGGTCATCAGAATATCCGCCTGCAGCAGAAAGGCAAGCACGGTTTTCGCCGTTTCTTCCAACGCCGGTGCACTGCTGATGATAACCTTCGGCCCCAGATGTTTTACCAGGAACCGGTTCACGATAAAACTGAACGATGCCATTAAACAGGCTATGATGTAGGCCATTGTTCACCCATTGTACGTATTGGCTTTATTATCACCCGGAATTCAGGCCGATATACCAGTACAGTATGTACTAGGGCAGCAAATGCAGAGGATTAACCGGGACTCCCTGGTGGTGAATTTCGAAGTGCAGGTGAGGTCCGCTTGAAAGCCCCGTGCTCCCTACATAACCAAGCAAGGCCCCAGTTGCTACAAAATCCCCTTTTTCCACGGTATAATCGGACAAATGAGCATATAGCGTACTGTACCCCAGGTTATGCTCCAGGATAACGGCATAGCCGTAGCTGCCAAGCCAGCCTGCGTAAGTAACATAGCCCGCTTTAGCAGACGCTACCGGTGCTCCCGTATCAGCGGCCAAATCAACACCCGAATGCATTCTTCCCCACCGGGCGCCATATCCGGACGTTAAATCACCTTTAATAGGCCACAAAAACCGGGTGCCAGCCGCCCGTGAAGGACTATTCTCTAAGCGAACACGTTTCCCCCCCGGTATAAATAGCGCCTCGCCAGCAAAAATCAAATCACTGGTCTTTTGATTAGCCGTGCTAATCGCCTCTATATCAATACCGTACTTGGCACTTAACGACCAAATCGTATCACCGTCAGCCACAATGTGTAAAACTCCGGCACAAGGCAATATCACCAACTGGTCACCGGGATAAATCAGATCCGTGATCTGCTCATTCGCTCCATAGATAGTATCAACGTCAATCTGATACAACTGAGCAATTTGACTCAATGTCTCACCTTGGGCTACCGTATGATTTTTCACTTGTAAAAGCTTGGCTGCAGCCGCGTCCTCCTTACCAGCCGTAGCTTCAAAACGGTGGGCCACCGGTGCCGGCTGAAGAGGAACTGCCTTGTGAGCGGAATCAAGCCAAAATAAACTCACTGCAGCCCCGACACTAAAAATAGCCAAGGCGATGACGGCTAGGGCCTGAAAAGATAATCGTTCGGTTGTCTTCATATACATCACCTACGATTACAGGATGGTCCTAGCTTTTGCCAACAAAGTGCTTATTATGCATCTTTCACCAGTTCTGGGACAATCCGCCATGCAACAAATAAAAAGACCCGCTAGCGCGGGCTTTGCGTCTGTGTATTTAATACATTGGATAGGAGATGAAGAAAGCGCCTCTGCATAAACGTAGGTTAAGCGCCAGCGTCGGAGTGTTGCGGAGGCGCTTTCTTCACGAGCTTTGTCCGGAGGCGTTCAAACTGTAACCATGGAGGAGATCGCCACGCTTGCGCTCGCGATACACGAAATTTATAGTTTCCAATATTAAAAAAGCTGTATACAGTGGACAACGCCACCGTATACAGCTTTAAATACGCTTTATAATTTTAAGGCAAAGGTCTTTTTATCCAGCTTGTGAATAGCATCTACAAAACGGACTGTACCTGTCTTATATCTCATCACAATCGAGTGTGTACGAACGCCGCCGCCGAAATAATTGACCCCCCGCAGCAAATCGCCGTCTGTTATTGCAGTGGCGGCAAACATCACATCTTCGCCATGCACGAGGTCATCAATTGTCAGCACCTTATTGATATCATGGATACCCATAGTTTTAGCACGTGCAATTTCTGCATCATTCTCAGGATATAGTCGTCCCTGCATATCGCCGCCCAGGCACTTTAGCGCCGCCGCTGCAATAACGCCTTCCGGCGCTCCGCCAATCCCCAGCAGCATATGAATGCCTGTCCCTTCGATTGCCGCGTTGATGGCAGGCGATACATCGCCGTCGCTGATCAGCTTAATCCGCGCGCCCGCATCGCGGACTTCCTTAACAATTCTATCATGGCGGGGCCGGTCCAGGATAACAACGGTAAGGTCCTCAACCCGGCGGTCCATTGCCGAAGCAACAGCCTTAAGATTTTCGATTATGGGAGCATTGATGTCAATCTTCCCGGCAGCCCTTGGTCCAACCGCAATTTTGTCCATATACATATCAGGCGCGTGCAGTAAGCCGCCTTTAGGCGCGATGGCAATTACCGCAATGGAGCCGGGCAGCCCTTTGGCAACCAGATTGGTTCCCTCGAGCGGATCTACGGCGATGTCGACTTCAACCCCACCGCCGCCTACCTCTTCGCCAATATAGAGCATAGGTGCTTCATCCATTTCGCCTTCGCCAATCACAATTTTCCCCTTGATACTGACAGTATCAAAAGCAATACGCATCGCATCAACTGCCGCCTGGTCGGATGCAATCTTGTCCCCTTTTCCCATCCAGCGTCCGCAGGCGATGGCTGCCGCCTCTGTAACCCTAACAAACTCTAATGCTAACTCGCGATCCATTCATTCCACTCCTTAAACTAACAAAAAATGCTGTTACATATAAACATAATATCTGCTACATATTTGCTTTTTTCCAATCCTCCAAGAACCGGGTAATCCCCGCATCGGTGAGCGGGTGATTGAGTATGGTCATCAGCACCTTGTGCGGCAAAGTAGCAATATGTGCTCCCGCTAAGGCGGACTGCGTTACATGAACCGGGTGACGCACACTGGCTGCGATAATTTCTGTGCGGATATTATGAATAACAAAAATATCGGCAATAGTCTTAACCAGCTCCATACCGTCATGACCGATGTCGTCCAAGCGTCCGATAAACGGACTAACGTATGAGGCCCCGGCCCGGGCTGCCAGCAGAGCCTGATTGGCGGAAAACACAAGTGTAACATTGGTCTTTATTCCCTTAGCGGCTAAGGCTCTGACAGTCTTTAACCCCTCCGCATTCATCGGCACCTTAATAACAACATTATCGGCAATAGCAGCAAGCTCCAGCGCTTCTGGCAGCATCTCAGCAAAAACCGTACTGACTACTTCAGCGCTCACTGGGCCGGGTACGATACCGGCAATTTCTCTAATAACTGCCTTAATGTTTAATTTTTCTTTGGCTATCAGCGAAGGATTGGTCGTTATACCAGCAACAACGCCAAGTTCTACCGCTTCTTTAATTTCGGCTGTATTTGCCGTATCCAAAAAGAATTTCATTGTAGACCTCCTGTATCCCTAGCAGACCTTGTCAATGCTTGCGGCGCTGCTTTCTCCCTCTCGGGATTTCGATAGCTTCAAACTCATTGGCCCTGGACCGGTCCTGTTCGGTTTGAGCAGGAATTACCGTTCTGCCGCCGCAATGGGCACATTTGAGTTCGACGCAATCAGGCAGAATATCGGCTTCTATCGCTGATCGCCCGCAATGACAATAGAGTCTGCCTTTCTCTGCAATATCATGCACCTTATTGATAATTTCAAACATCACCTGCGGGTTTTGCACGAAATCATCATTTTCAATATCGGTAATCAGCTTATCTATTTCATTTAGATCGGCAGCCAGCGTCTGCTCAACTACGGTTCGCTCTCCAACAAACCCAAGCTCAAGGTTTTCCTGCGGACAATATAATTTAGTGATTCCTTCTTGCCCCAGCAACCTTCTGTCGATCTTAATAAGATGTGTTGTGTTACAAATCAGACAAGGGATGGAGAATAGGTACTGGTGACCGGCAGCACTGTTTACAATAGCCTGTTCTTGGCCGCAGCCGCATATAAACCGCCTGCCCACCGAGCGCTTCAGCGTGAAATGGGAAATTTCATGCAACTCAATTTTACCGCAGCGTGAGCAGTATAATGCAAGCGTTGAAACAGTATTAATAACCATTTCCTAACCCCCTTGGTTTAAAAATCTTCGCTGCTGGCAGAGAAAACTCCTGCTGCCAATTCGTTGAGTTGTTATGCTGCGAAAAAAACACCCAGGATCTTCCTGGGTGTTTTGTCTCAGCCAATCAGCCTTTGGTCACTTGGGGGTTCACTGAACATAATTTCATTGACCATACTGCATAAAGCAACAATATCAAACGGCTTAGTAATGTAGGCATATGCACCAATATCTTTAGCCTCATTAACAAGATCCAGTTCACCATAAGCCGTCATAACAATCGCTTTCTGACTTTGCCCCAGCTTCTTCAGTTCTCTCAATGCCTCGATTCCGTCCATGCCAGGCATCTTCATATCGATCAGAATTACACCGGGATTTAACTCTTCCGCCTTCTTTATACCCTCATAGCCATTCGTAGCCGTCGCTACGGTAAACCCATTATCATTTAATACTTCCGTCAATAGCCGCCTAATTCCGGGCTGATCATCAACCACCAAAACACACCGCTGCTCTTTGGTCACACTCATACCTCCAAACAATACCGAAAAATTATGAACAACTATATTCGTACAAGAAATTCAATTTTCCTGCTAATTTTTGGAAATTTCATGTTATTTTGAAAAGATTTTGCCTTTTGCCGTGCGCCATAATTCAATCATCGTCAAAATCGTACGACTATGATACACTTTCATGCTATAGGAAGCGTTTTTATCATCAATAGTGAAAACAATGTCATTATCGCGGGTCGGTACGCCAAAAGCAGAAAATACTTCTGCGCCATTTTTCAAAATGGCAATGCGATAGGCACTGTCACGCAAATACAGCGGATATTTTACACGTACTTGCTGGGGCCGGGCGCTATCAAACGGAATGTCTCTGCCGAGAATTTGAACTTCATATTCGGAATACCAGGCATTGACTGATTTGCGAATGCCATAGAGAGCAACCGGCGCCGGTGAGTAATAGTCTAAATACGCCTTAACCAAATCGTTAGCAGTGCCAAAAGTAATAATCCCGGTATCGGCATACTTGGTTTTCAGATGCAGCAGGTGTTCTTCAATAGCAGCAAACTGACCGCCCTGCAGCGTCCGCCAGTCACCATCGCCCATAATAAACATGGCATGCGTAAAACCAATAATACCATGCACTCCCGGCTTTACAGCCTTCTGCTCTGTGAAGAAGGCGACGCCTTCATCAGCCCGCCGGTTAAGCTCGGCTGCCTTTTGACTGTCGTACATGATAAAATCACGCGGTGTCGGGCGAAACTCGACCAAGCCGGTCTCTCGGATATTTTCGGCCGGCGTATTAATATCATCCGGTTTGGCAAGATATATTTCCCGTCCATAAGCGCCCGAAGTAATACCACCCGCATTACCGTCAGCGTCACTCGACCCCCACAGGCCAGCCTTAAGGTACGCTCTGGTGCTTAGCGCCTCGCTGTCGCTGCCATGACCAAAGTCGAATGATCCCACACGCGCGGTAATAAGCTGCCCTAGCGGCGACCCGGCGGAGAGTTCGTCGGCCATGGCCTGATAGCTAAATAGCGACCCTGCGCGACTGAACGGATCACTAAAATCGCCCTCCTGGGCAATCGAATGCGCCCAGCCATGCCGGAGGTGGTTGGCCCAAATACCATCTGTACCGCTATTGTAGGAAAGTACATTGCCCGGAAGCTTAGGATCGTAATCCATATGGAGATGAATGCTATATTCATGTCCCCGGTTTGCCTGCTGGCGAATTGATTCCTGAACTGTGCGTACCGCTTCCTGCCACTTGCCGGACGAAGATTTCTCTGCCGCCCACTCAGCGGCCCGCAAGGCAGGAAAGGCCGTATAATGGGTCCACTTGGCCCCATACCGCTCAGCAAGGCGGTTCAGTGCTTCGGACTTACCGGCCATCTGCAGTGTAAGCTCCTCCGGATCTATCCAGCCATTGGCATTACCCCACTTAACCGGGTAACCGGCCGAGTCAATAGGTTCAAGATCCTCTGTCATAACATAGAAAATCCTGCCGGGACGGATATCCTGGACATAAACGGCAATCTCCGGCGGCAGTTCATAGCCATCTGCCTTAAATCTTAACAGCCAGGGTTTATGAAGGTTTACGGCATCCGGGCGCTGGGCCTTTACCTGCCAGGAAACCGTACGTTTTTCTCCAGGCTGGAGTTCCGTAATCTGTTGCGAAACACCATCGCTGATAATCCCGAACCCGAACGGCTCTATTAAATCGAGTTTCACATTAGAAATCGATCGATTGGAAGTATTCTCCAACAACGCGTTAACGGAAAATACGTCTCCTTGTTTAGCCTTCAGCACAGTTTCAACAGGTTTGAGACGGATAATCCGGGAAAGGTCACTGAACAGCGTAACCTGGGTAACCAGCGCATGCTGACCCTGACCGGTTTCTATGCTGAACCGGTAGCGGCTTGCCCTTGATATGACCTCAGGCGGTAGATGTTTGAGCAAAAATTCATGGAGATTAATACGAAAAGATACCCAGTCCCCTACATAATTGGCTTGATAACGCACGTCCAGCCATTTGTACGCCTGGCTCTGCGGCGGCAGTATGCCGGTAAATATCCAGCCGGCGCTTGCCAGCGCCGTTCCCTGCTCATCCAATGCCGAAATATAAATTCTGCCGGTTCCCTGTGTTGACAGAAACTGAACCCGATATGCTGCCGAGGCTTCGGCGCCTGCTGCTATTTCACTGGAATAAATGATTCTCCCCTGACCGCCGGCAGCCATTTCAAGCGCTTCGTCCGCACCGAGACTGGCACCGCTGATAACTCTCAGCACATTGCCGGTTCCTTCCATCATGGCCCGTTCAGGAATTCCCCAGCGAAGGCCGGCCTCACCGGAGACGTCAGCAAGCCCGGCAGTATCTATCCATTGCCGGGCACAACCACTCATCAATATAATGAATGCTATACTACAAGTCAAAAAGAAGCGTATTCGCATATCTGCTCTCCTGTGTTTCTGATTACAGCCACCGCATTGGCATTGCGCTCATAGCAGATACGCCGAGGAAAACAGCGGCCAGCACCAGCATAAGCAGCATCGCTGCTGCAGGAAACAGCAGCACCAATACGGCCTTGGAGCCTGAAATCCGGTATGTACCTTTGATTGCAGCAATTTCGAGATAAAGGGTCCATATAGCAATCATCACTATTCCTGCCACCTGCCAAAAAGGACGGACTCCCGGCGGCAGCAGTATGGATAAAGCCCATAAGGGAATAGCGAACAGTTTAGGAATGTGAATGAACCCCATAGCCGAAAAAAGACCGGCGACAGTGCCTTGTCCGCCGAAAAGTTCAGCAGTAAGGCCAAACACAGCCGCGCCTGCAAACCATATCAGCAAGCTGCCGAATACATGCATGATAGATATCACCATGGTGAAATCTATCATATTAGCAGTCGCAAGACCCTTGCTTAACGCCCATACCGGCAAAATCGTACTAACGAAGAAGGCAATAAAAGCCTGTTTTACTTTCTTACCACCGGCTATATCTTTCATTGCTTTGGCCGGCTCGAATATTACGTCATAAAGAGTTTCCATTATATTTGTCATGGCGCGCCTCCTACCACTTATCCGGAGGCATGGCCAGGGGCGCCGTCAGCGGCAATTCACCCTGAGACTGCCGCAAAAGCAGGCGGTCCAGCGTAATATTCAAAAGATCGCTAGGACCGAACAGCATCGACCATGGCGACATCTTGCCATACTCTTTGATTTCAGGTTTGCCTGTAATACCAGCCAGCCGCGCTGTCTCATCAATAGCGTCATACATATTGCCAAGTGAATCAACCAAACCAAGCTGCTGCGCCTGGTTGCCGGTATAAATACGCCCATCGGCCAGTTGACGGACTTTGGCTGGATCCATTTTTCTGCCTTCGGCTACTGTGTCGACAAATTTGGTATACATCTCATCCACCATGGCCTGGATAATTGCCCGCTCCTCTGTAGTTATCTGCCGCTCAGGACTAAGAATATCTTTATGGGCGCCACTCTTAATTTTTTCCTGACGGACGCCAATCTTTTTGTACAGTTCTTCCCAGTTAGAATAGGGCATATAAACGCCGATGCTGCCGGTTAGCGTCCCATGGTTAGCGTAAATTTTGTCGCATACAGCCGCCAGCCAGTAGCCGCCGGATGCCGCCATATCTCCCATAGAAGCAACCACAAGCTTGCCTGAATTACGAAGTTTTGTAATTTCTTCGCCTACCTCTTGCGTAGCCGGCACACTGCCGCCCGGACTATTAATGCGCAGTACCACCGCTTTGACTGAGCTATCATCCCGCGCCTCATGCAATTGGCGGATAATATGGTCTGTGCCGCCAGCTTCGCTCAGCAGGCTGGTCTGCCCCCTGCCGCCGATAATCATGCCTTCCACGTAGATAATGGCAATTTTGCCTTGTCCCCCGCTTTTCGCGGTGTTCATGCGCGGCACCATAAAGACGACGGCAGCCAGCGAAATCAGGATGATGGCAGCCAGCACAAGAACAACTGATCGTTTATACATTAGACATCCTTCCTCACATTAAAGTTTGGTGGATATTTTAAAAAAGAAACTGTTGGCTTTCCAACAGTTTCTTTTATTCTAGTGCGAACTTCCCTTATACGCGAGCGCAGCTTTAACAAAATCGCGGAATAAAGGATGCGGGTTGGTGGGGCGGGACTTAAACTCGGGATGGAACTGAGTCCCCACAAACCAGGGATGATCTTTAACTTCCACTATTTCCACAAGCCTGCCATTAGGCAGTGTTCCGCCAATAACCAATCCGGTCGAGATTAATTTTTCGCGATATTCATTATTAAATTCAAAACGATGGCGATGCCGTTCGTAGATAATCTCATCCTTATACGCCTCATATGTCAGCGTATCTTCCATGACTTTACAGGGATATACGCCAAGCCGCATCGTGCCGCCTTTCTCGACGACAGTCACCTGGTCCGGCATCAAATCAATGACCGGATAAGGGGTCTCCGGATTAAACTCACTGCTGTGCGCTCCTGCCATGCCGCAAACATTGCGTGCATACTCAATAACCGCACACTGCATACCCAGGCAAAGTCCAAAGAAAGGCACCTTGTTTTCCCTGGCATACTTGATAGCCTTAATTTTACCTTCGATACCCCGGTCACCAAAACCACCCGGCACTAAAATACCGTCTACATCGCCAAATGCCATTGTAAGATCAGTATCTTCGGCTTCAATTTCTTCAGCATTAACCCACTTAATGCTAATGGACGCGTCATTAGCAATACCCGCGTGCCTGAGCGACTCGGATACACTCATATACGCATCCTGCAAAGCTACATATTTGCCAACAATCGCAATACGGACACACTTGGCCGGACAAATGATCTTGTCCACCATTTGGCGCCATTCCAGCATATCGGCCGGTCCTAAGTTTAAGTTAAGCTTGTCCAGCACAATCCGGTCCAGCCCCTCTTCCTCAAGCATGAGAGGCACTTGATAGATACTGGCGGCATTTTTATTCTGAATAACGGCGTCAACATCAACGTCACAAAATAGAGCCAGCTTCTCCCTCATATCCCGTGAAATTTCATGTTCCGTGCGGCAAACCACGATGTCAGGCTGAATACCAATACTGCGCAGCTCTTTGACACTATGCTGGGTAGGCTTGGTTTTAAGCTCACCTGCTGCAGAAATATAAGGTACCAACGTTACGTGAATATATAATACGTCATCGCGGCCCACTTCTTTCTTTACCTGACGGATGGCCTCGATAAACGGAAGGCTTTCAATGTCGCCGACAGTTCCGCCGATTTCGGTAATAACGATATCAGCATTGTCTTCTTTCCCTACCCGGTAAACACGTTCTTTTATTTCATTGGTAATATGGGGGATAACTTGTACAGTACTGCCCAAGTAGTCGCCTTTGCGTTCTTTGCTGATGACTGACCAATAAATTTTACCGGCTGTCACATTAGAGCTTTTGCTCAGGTTAATATCGATAAAGCGTTCGTAATGGCCAAGATCAAGATCGGTCTCGCCGCCATCCTCAGTTACAAAAACCTCACCATGCTGATACGGACTCATGGTGCCGGGATCGATGTTTATATATGGATCAAATTTTTGTATCGTCACTTTTAGACCGCGACTTTTTAAAAGACGCCCTAAAGAAGCGGCGGTAATGCCTTTGCCCAGCGAAGACACAACGCCGCCTGTCACGAAAATGTACTTAGCCATGAAATATATCCTCCTAAAAATGTGCTCCGCACTATTTTCCCCAAATGCCTCCCCCGTTATTATTTTTTTAACGTGTTAAGAAGGCTCTTCATTCTCATCGGATTCGGTAGTAGCTGCTGCGTAATCCTGTTGTATCTCCTCAAGCAGTCTTTCCCGGCGCAATTTGCTTTCTACATGAGCAATACTGGTATCCTCGGCATAGCGGTTGCTGCGCTGCGGCACCCACTCGCTTAGGCCCCAGTTGTTTTTGCCTGTATGGATGAAGCGGCTGTCCATATTGATTTGCGTATGTATTTCTGCCATCGTATGTGCAGGTGAATGAATAGGGTTCCCTTTGGTTTCCAGCACTTTTCCGATTAAATCGCGAAAATACATGGCCTTACCTGAGTCTTGGAGTATTTTATACGCCAGATCTACCTCAGACTGCTGATAGGTTTTGTCATGCATCACATATCCCTCCGTACTGACATTCATCATATTATTCAGCAAGAAGCGGTAAATTCCTCTAAAGTATTACATTTTTTCCGGAGCTTCGACTCCTAAAATACCAAGCGCCTGCCGTACCGTTATTTGTACAGCGGTTACCAGTGCCAGTCGTGCCTGCTGCAACTGAGGGTCTACACCAATAATGCGGCATTGGTTATAAAAGCCATGGAAAAGTCCTGCTAAGTCATGGGCATACCGGGCAATCCGGTGAGGTGCCCGCTCACGGGCGGCATTGGCTACTTCCTCGGGAAACTCACCTAACTTCTTAATCAGGTCAATTTCAGTTTGGCTGGACAGCAGGTTCAGCGGGGCAGTCGTCCATTCGCTAAGCGCAATTCCCGCCTCGGCGGCCTGCTTGAAAATGCTGCAAATACGGGCATGCGCATACTGGATATAATAAACCGGATTTTCATTTGATCTTGATTTTGCCAAATCTAGATCAAAGTCAAGCTGACTGTCAATCGACCTCATAATAAAGAAAAAGCGTGCGGCATCCCGGCCTACTTCTTCAATCAGCTCTGTCAGCGTAACCATTTGTCCGGTCCGCTTGGACATCTTAACAAGTTCACCACCCTGGTACAGGTTAACCATCTGTAGAATCAGCACTTCCAGGTTGTCAGCGTTATAGCCCATAGCCGCTACACTGGCCTTCACCCGGCAGATATACCCGTGGTGATCGGCACCCCATATATTGATGACAGTATCAAAGCCGCGCTCAAATTTATCACGATGGTAAGCAATATCAGCAGCTAAGTATGTAGGAATACCGTTTTCACGGATAACCACTCTGTCCTTGTCATCGCCAAAATCTGTTGACTTCAGCCAGAGCGCTCCATCCTTGTCATACAGATACCCCTGTTTTTTGAGCGCCTCACAGGCTGCACCGATAGAATCGTTTTCATGCAGTGTTTTCTCGCTGAACCAATTGTCAAAGGTCACATTAAAGGCTTCCAAATCTTCCTTCAGCGCAGTAAGCTTTTCCTTAAGCGCTAATTCCTTAAATACGGCCAGACACTCTTCTTCCGAACACTCCAAATACCGGGCGCCCTCGTGATTAATGATGCGCTTAGCAGTTTCAATAATATCTTTGCCATGGTAGCCATCTTCAGGGAATACCACCGGACGGTCCAGAAGTTCCAAATAACGAGCATTAACAGAGGCTGCCAGGTTATCGATCTGATTGCCTGCATCGTTAATGTAATATTCGCGCTGCACCTCATAACCTGCCATATCCAACAGATTGGCAAGCGCACTGCCCACAGCCGCACCGCGTCCATGTCCTACATGAAGCGGACCTGTGGGGTTAGCGCTGACAAACTCGACCTGAACCCGGCTGCCATTACCAGCCGTCGTGCGTCCATAGTTTGCGCCCTGTTTCAGAATGCTGCCCAGCATTTCGTAAAGCCAGTCAGGCTTTAAATAGAAGTTAAGAAAACCCGGCCCGGCGATTTCCATTTTCTCTATCCATGGGGCTTCAATACGATCAACAATTGCCTGGGCGACTGCCCGGGGATTGGTTCTCGCCGCTTTCGCAGCCTGCATGGCGAAGTTTGTTGCATAATCGCCAAATTCTTTCTGCGGCGGCACTTCCAGTACCACTGCAGGCATTGCTTCCAATTTCAGCAGACCTTCAGCGGCCGCCTTGCCGGCAGCTGCCTGTATAACCTCGGTTAATAGCTCTTTAACATCCACTTTTCTGTTCCTCCTGTATGTTGACAATCAGCTCATTTTTACTCTGCCAATGTCCATCTATTTCAAGCTCATATTCAATATGCATGCTGCCACCGGCCCCCAGATAAGAAAAATCGAGCTTGTTGGTCACAGCCGCCATCTCCATAGTGCCATAGGGAGTGATATAAGTACCGCAGGTTTTTTCACCCAGACGAAACTCCTGTTTCTGCTGCACACTGCCCATTCGCACAAGGGTAATCCGGTCAGAGTATACTTTCAGCAGGGTCGTTGTACCTTCCATGCCTGATAGTTGAGTTTCCTGGTACGTGATGTAGTGGACTCCGTTCTTTTCATAATGTCTCCCGACAGTTATGAGTTCTATGCGGTTATCATCACCTTCAGCATCTTGCTGGCTGCCGATTACCGTTATAACAACAGTATTCACTTTGTAACCTCGCCTTTTACTCAATGAATATATTATAGCTTAATCATATCCTATTGCCAATATTAGTCGGATATGGAAAGCGCACATAAATGCCTGTAATTTTGTTAAGATTATTTTTGTGAAAACTCTATACAAATCTATCTTCATACAGTATAATTCTTTCTGGCCTGAATGCAAGTATTGAAAAGAGGTGCCACTATGCTTAACAAGTATGATATTGGTATTATTGGCGGCGGTCCTTCGGCTGTCTTTGCCGCGTACGAACTTACCCTCCATAATCCTGAAGCGAAAATCATTATTATAGAAGAAGGAAACGATATATATTCCCGCCGGTGCCCTATCGCTGAAAAGAAAGTACCCAACTGTATTCGCTGCCAATCCTGCGGCATTATGCGAGGTTTCGGCGGCGCAGGCGCCTTCTCGGACGGTAAATATAACTTTACTACCCAGTTCGGCGGCTGGCTGAACGAATATCTTTCCGACAAAGACGTACTGGACCTGATTGATCATGTCGATCAGATCAACCTGAAATTCGGTGCGCCCTCTGAATACTTCAGCACCCACAACAGCACCATCGGCAAACAGGCGCTTAAACACGACCTGCATCTCTTAGACGCGAAGGTCCGACACCTCGGTACAGAAAACAACCTTAAAATATTAGAAAATATCTTTGATTTTCTGAAGAGTCGCATCACCATGCTGTTTAGCAGTCATGTTTCTTCTATCGCTAAGACCGGCAGCGGTTTTGCCTTAGCTACGACAGGTCAAAGCGAACCAATTACGTGCAGTTACCTCATCGCTGCTCCAGGCCGGGCCGGTTCGGAATGGTTCTCCAAACAGTGCCGTGAGATGGGGCTGTCACTTTCCAATAATCAGGTCGATGTTGGCGTCAGAGTAGAAATTCCGGCCGAGATCTTCCAGCACATTACCGACGAAGTATATGAAGCCAAACTCGTATACCGCACCAAGCAGTATGGCGACCTGGTCCGCACCTTCTGTATGAACCCTAAAGGTTACGTGGTAGCGGAAAACACGGATGGCATCGTGACTGTAAATGGACACAGCTACCGTGATGAAGCACTGCACAGCCGCAATACAAACTTCGCACTGCTGGTCAGCAATCGTTTTACCGAGCCTTTTACTGAGCCGCATCAATATGGCAAACGCATCGCTTCCTTCTCCAATATGCTGGGAGGCGGCGTTCTAGTACAGCGTTTCGGCGATTTGATTAAAGGCCGCCGCACCAATGAACACCGCTTGTCTCAAAGCTTTACCAAACCAACGCTCAAAGCTACTCCGGGCGATCTCAGCCTGGTACTGCCCAAACGTCACCTTGACAATATTATTGAAATGATTTACGCACTTGACAAGATTGCTCCCGGGATGGCTAATGACGATACCCTGCTGTATGGTGTTGAAGTCAAGTTTTACAGTTCCCGGCTAAAACTTACCACAGATCTTGAGACTGAAATTCCCAATATGTTTGCTATCGGCGACGGTGCCGGCATTACCCGCGGCCTGTCGCAAGCAAGCGCCAGCGGCATCCATGTTGCCAGAATCATCAGTTCCCGTTTAAAGGAATAGAATCAATAAAATCGCCCTATATAGGGCGATTTTTTCTTTGCCATAAAAACCGTAGCGCCGTCGCTCTGCGTTAGAGCCGACGGCGCCTTATCCGGATGAGGTGTTTTTCCTTCATAAACTACCTCTCCACACGTAGTTTATGCAATTAGCTGTCAAAAAATAACCGAATTTCAGAAAAAATAACAATTTAATAGCCAATAATCAGCAGACTTTCGATTAATGTGTATATACGCTGCAAACTTCCCAGCCGCTTGATGGTGTTATTATAATACTCGGTCGCATTGAGCTGCCCCTGGCGGATGACAGGTACCAAAAGCACGCCATGCCTGATGACAGGCGATTCCGCGAATTTGCAGATATTCTTCCACACGTTATTGATTTCACCTTTTTCCACCTCAATCGCCACCTGGTGCTGAGGATGGAAAAAATCGACTTCGAAATTAAGACCTTTATTGAACAAAGTGTCATATTTTTTATTGGTTACCGAGTGCAAAAAACCGTTCTTTTTTAATTCCTCGGCAATTACACGTTCAGCCTCGATACTTTTTCTAAAAGGTGTATTACGGATCTCGGCCAGCGCCTCGCGGTTTCCCAGCACCGTTTGAAACAAAAGAGTGTCCACCGGATTATCGGCTGTACGGTAAAGATACCGGAAAGGCGGATATTCTTGCGAAATTTCCATGAGATAGCCTCCCAAGCTACAAAGATAAAGCATTCATTTCTGAATGCTTTTCTTCCCCTATGGCCACAATTTCTTGATTTCTGCACCTGGGTAGTAATGGGAGATGATATTCTCGGCCTTCCAGCCTTGCTGCGCATAGGTATAGGCACCCCACTGACAAAGCCCCACGCCATTACCCCATCCCAGACCCTTAAAATTGAAATTGGCACCATCGTATGTCATCTCAGTAATTAAGGTGGACTTAAGGCGTTCATAGCCAACCGCCCTTCTGAATTCCGAACCGTATATTTTCTTATTGCCGGCGCCGATAAACAAGATGCGTCCCGAAGGGCCTTTTTCTAAAATCTTAATATCGCCGGGATTGCCGCTGTACCCTACAGCCCGGGCAACCTCGCCGCCGGGTATCTTAACTGACCAGGATTGTATGTTGGCAGGCGCATTCTGGAAACAGGTGTCGACAACCGGCTGGAAATACGGCGTCGGGTGCGCGATCTCCTTAGGAAAACTTTCTTCCCGTGTAGCGCCGATCTGGCCGTTGCAGGAACTGTATATGGCATTGACCAGACTGCCTGCATAGAGAAGGGTCATGCCGCGGGTACGCTGAACGGCCTGCCTGACGGCATCATTAACCTTTTCCGGCGCGAAAGCCTGAAGTTCGTCTTTAGAGGTACTTACATCCGCATTGTGCAGCCGCCTGATTGTACCTGCTTCCATAGCGCTGATTGTCAGCGTTCTGGATGCAATTGCCTGGGCTGCCAGCGCCTCCATTGGCCAATCCGGCTCCATCTCCTTAGCGATTACACCTTCAATGTATTTTTCAAGTGACATGCTTTCAATGGTTCCTTTGTCTGCGCGCCAAACCTTGACTACCGGTTCGGCCTTATACTTATTCACATCCAGCAAAGGAACTCCTGGAATGGGCTCAGGTGCAGCTTGCTTCGGAGCAGGCTGACTGGGAGCGGAAGGGGATGGAACTCCCGGGCCAGGTTTAGGGGCGGGAGGACGCATGAGTGAATATATTCCCGCGATAAGTACTACGGCGATGACTGCGAAGATTGCGATTTTTGACTTGTTCATTTGCATACCTCCCACCTCATGCTTAGTATGTTGGAAATGCAAATACGCTATACACCGACCTCGCTATTTTGAAAAAACAAATATTCCCCAATGGCTTATAGCCATTGGGGAATATTTTAGATTGAGCTATTTTCTACTATTGCGCAGCTAACAACTCCATTGCCTTCTTTACTATATCATCGGCCGTTAAGCCAAATTGCCTGTAGAGCTCTTTATAGGGAGCCGATGCGCCAAAGTGATCAATACTGATAAGCTCCCCACCGGCACCAACATATTTGTGCCAGCCGAATCCGGAGGCGGCCTCTATGGCGATACGCGCCTTCATTTCTGGCGGCAGAATAGCCTGCTTGTAAGCGGGTGTTTGCTGCTCGAAAAGTTCCCATGAGGGCATACTGATCACCGCCGTCTTGTAGCCGCTTGACGTTAGCCGCCTGCCGGCCTCCATCGCCAAGTGAACCTCAGAGCCGGTAGCCAAGAGCAGAAGCTGACAGTCAGGAGAGGTTTGCCCCTGAATTACGTATGCACCTTTACTTATAGCGGGTTCTACGGCAAGCACCGGAACAGCCTGCCGGGTTAGCACCAGGGCAACAGGCCCTGGCGCCTGAATGGCGTACCTCCAAGCCTGGGTGGTTTCATTGGCATCTGCCGGGCGAATGACGGTAAGTCCGGGAACGGCCCGGAGTGATGCCAGCTGTTCAACCGGCTGATGAGTAGGCCCGTCTTCTCCCAGCCCAATACTATCGTGAGTAAAAACATATATAACCTTCAGCCGCATCAGGGCAGCCAGCCGTATTGCCGGTTTCATATAATCTGAGAATATAAGAAAGGTCCCGCAAAACGGCATAAGGCCGCCGTATAAAGCCAACCCATTAACAATGGCTCCCATCGCATGTTCCCGCACGCCAAAGCGGAAATTGCGGCCCCGGTGATTCTCCTTGCTGAAATCGGATGCGCCAATAAGCAGCGTTTTGGTAGAAGGCGCTAAATCCGCAGATCCGCCTAAAAGATTGGGAATGCGAGCGGCAATTTTATTTAAGGCTTCCCCTGAAGCCAACCGGGTGGCCATTTCCCCTTGTTCCGGCTCGAATTCAGGTATCGTTTGCTCCCAATCTCCGGGCAGCATTCCCTTATGCCAGTCCTGAAATTCGCCAGCCAAATCCGGGAAGTCGGCCTGATATTTTGCGAACAGTTCTACCCAGGCGGCTTCATTGCAGTTGCCTTGCGGGACCGCCTGCCGGAAAAAGTCGAGCGCCGCAGTTGGAACGAAGAAGGGCTCTTCATGCTGCCATCCCAGGTTTTCCTTAGCAAGCTTGGCTTCCTGCGGCCCGAGCGGTTCGCCGTGAGCGCCGGCGGTTCCCGCCTTATGGGGACTGCCGAAACCGATTGTGGTACGAACCGCAATCAGACTTGGTTTGTTAATTTCAGCCTGTGCCAAAGCAATGGTCTTCTCCAACTCATCGACAGAGTTGCCGGCCTCGACTCGTTGAACATGCCAGCCGTAAGCGGCAAACCGATGCATGACATCTTCGGTAAACGTTAGCCGGGTGCCGCCTTCTATCGATATACCATTATCATCCCATAAACAGATCAGCCGGCCAAGTCCGAGATGACCTGCGAGAGAGGCTGCTTCGTGTGAAATCCCCTCCATGAGATCACCGTCGCTTGCCTGTACATAGGTATAGTTATCGACAACATTGTAACCAGGGCGGTTAAAATAAGCGGCTTGGTGCCGTTCGGCAATGGCCATCCCCACCGCGTTGGCCAAGCCTTGACCTAAGGGTCCGGTAGTTGTTTCGATTCCCGGTGCCAGCCTGAACTCCGGATGCCCGGCCGCCTTGCTTCCCCACTGCCGGAAGCGTTTGAGTTCGCTGAGCGGCATATCATACCCGGTAAGATAAAGCATAGCATACAGCAAAGCAGAACCATGTCCTGCCGAAAGGACAAATCTATCCCGCCCTGTCCATTCCGGATTATTGGGATTATGCCGCAAGATGCGCGTCCACAGTACATACGCCATCGGCGCGCAGCCCATTGGCATACCGGGATGCCCGGATTTCGCCTGTTCCACCATATCGATTGCCAGGCAGCGGATTGTATTAACGCAAAGCTGCGTAAAGCCAGCCGCATCTCTATGCACGTTCAGCACCTATTTTATCCTTTGCCGCAGGAAACCCGGTTGCAATGTAAAAAACCCATTCAGCTACATTGGTGGCTCTGTCAGCCACACGCTCTAAGTACCGGATACAATTGTTGATCTCCAGCAAAGCAGCCTGTTCCTCGGGGCTATGCAAAGCTATATAGGGCAGCCTTGCCTGAATTGACTTGTATATTTTATTAACCTCTGCATCCTTAGCCCTGACAGAGCTTGCCAGATCAGCGTCATTATTCAGGAAGGCGGTCACTGCCTCGTCCAGCATTGCTGCCGCTTGCATTCCCAGAGTTTCTATACCGTCCATCAGTCCGGCTACAGGCTTTAAACTGTCGGCAGACAATCTCTTCTGAACCGTCTTAGCGATATTATTGGCATAGTCTGCCACTCGCTCTATCTCAGAGGCGATCTTTAAGCTGGCCACAATAAAACGGACATCACTGGCTGCCGGGGATTGCGTAGCAATTGTAATAATACAATCCTTATCAATGACCGCGTTCATAGCGTCAACTGTCTTCTCGTACTGCCTGGACGCCTCTGCTTCATCTAAATTCAGTGTAACCAAAGATTTAACGGCGGCCTCAACCGACTGTACCGTTTTGTGACCCATTTCGGTAATTTCACTGCGAATTTTTTCAAGATCAGCCAAGTATTGCTTTCTCATGGTCATCGCCATCACTCCTCTGTACTTAGTATTTATTATTAACTAAAAAAGATATAAGCTCAGCCGATTATACGCTTGTATTATCTTATTTATTCTTTATTTTTTAGGGTAACCCTGCTCATCGGGAATATAGCCTCTAATATTGCCTTTATTTTCAGAATATAAACTCGACATAACCTTTGCTTCTATGTTATCATTTAATCAATTGATTAATTAAGCGAGGTTTAACTATGTCTAAAGATACACCTGCCAAACTCATTGACGCAGCGGTTATTCTCTTCGCTAAAAAAGGGTTCTCCACCGTAACGATTCGTGAAGTTGCAGAGGCCTCCTCTGCCAACAGCGCCTTGATTTCCTATCACTTTGGCGGTAAAGAAGGCTTATACCGGGCTGTTCTGGAGCAGCAATTTGCCGAGGTTGGCCGGGCACTGCTGTCTGTCAGTACGCAGAACGAGCGCCCTTTAGATCGCATTGCCACATTCGCCTGGGCGATTATTAACCTGCACCAAACCAATCCCTATCTGCTTCGACTGGTCAATGCCGAGTTGTCCACCCCGACTCCCAGCTTTAAGGAAGTAGTCAAACTATACATTGGCCGAAATTTTGAGTTTATATGCCAAGCAATTAGAGAAGGAATTGAGGTTGGCGAGATTAAGAAAGAAATCCAACCGGAGTACGCCGCTTTAGCTCTCGCCGGCATCATAAATTTCTATTTCCTGGCTAAACCGCTGGAACAACAATTTGTAACCATGAATTCCGATAGCGACAGCGAGTACGGCAAGCAGGCAATCCAAATTTATCTGAATGGGATTAGGAGGAATGGCAGTGAATAAAAAAATCATAGCTGCGGCAATGCTGCTTGTTTTACTGGTCTGTGCAGCAGCATATAAAATGCTCTCCGCCAAGGAAACGGGCATCACTGCTACCGGTACGATTGAAAGCACCAGAGCTGACATCACGCCTAAGGTTGGCGGCTACCTTACCAATCTAAATATTAAAGCAGGTGACACTATTAAAGCCGGCGATCTGGTCACCCGTATTTCGCGGCCGGATTTGGAAGCGCAGGCACTACGGGATGAAGCGGCTCTAATCAAGGCTCAGGTACAGCTGAGTGATCTGGAAAAAGGATCGCGCAGCCAAGAGCGCCAAGAAGCGAGCGCCAACCTGGACTCCGCCCAGTCTGTTTATAGCAAGGCAAGCGCTGACCTTAACCGTTACACTTCGCTCTATGCCAGCGGCGCTATATCAGCCCAGCAGTTAGAAGCTATTCGTTCGGCTTTTGACGTGGCGCGCAGCGCTCTGACGGCTGCTCAGGCAAGACAGAGCCTTGCCGAAGAAGGCTACCGGCCGGACACGATTGAGGCACAACGGCTGGAGGTAACACGTTCCAAGGCTATTTTAGACGCCGCCAGATCGGCTCTTGCCGATACCCAGGTCGCAAGCCCTCTGTCAGGCTTAATTGTCAGCAAAAACTTTGAGAATGGAGAATATGTCAATCCAGGTTCCCCGATTGCTACCGTAGCTGACCTTACCGATTGCTGGGTAAAAATTTACGTCTCTTCCAGCCAATTAGGCCTCCTTTCGATTGGCCAGGCAGCGGCTGTCAAAATTGATTCCTACCCTGACCGCATATTCAGCGGGCGAATTAAGGAAATCAGCCAAAATGCCGAATTTACTCCCAGGCAGAGCATTACCCAGAGAGAGCGGGCCAATCTTGTGTTCGCGGTAAAAGTCAAAATTGATAACCCGGAAAATCTGCTCAAGCCAGGCATGCCTGCTGATGTGGTTTTGCAATGATCACGATAAACAGTGTATCCAAGAAGTTTGGCCCTCGCATGGCTCTTGACAGCGTTTCCCTGGCTGTAACGCCGGGGAAAATATTTGGTTTAGTGGGACCTGACGGTGCCGGTAAAACAACTGTCATCCGCATATTAACCGGTGTTGTTCGTGCTGATGCGGGCCGCGTTCATGTGCTTGGCAGCGAGGATATTGAGACCATCAAGAGTGATATCGGCTATGTTCCGCAAAAATTCAGCCTCTATGGCGATCTTACTGTTTTTGAGAACATACGAGTGATTGGTGCTTTATACGGACAGTCAGACGCGCAAATTAAAGCGCGGGCAGAAGAAATACTGTCCTTTACCAAACTTTTGCTATTTAAAGACAGGCTGGCTGATCACCTATCCGGCGGCATGAAACAAAAACTGGCCCTCGCGGCAGGCCTGATGCACAGGCCCAGACTCTTTTTTCTTGATGAACCGACCACCGGCGTTGATCCGGTGTCGCGGCGTGAATTCTGGCAGATGCTTTATCGCCTCAATAAGGAGGGGACGACCATCGTAGTCTCCACCCCCTACATGGACGAAGCTGAATTGTGCACAGAGGTGGCTTTTATGCATAACGGCCGGGTGACGGCCTGCGGTTCTCCCGCCGAGCTTAAGCATGCATATCCCCATAAAGTACTGGAGTTATACACTCCGGTAAAAAGAGTAAAACCGTATATCGAAGATCTTGCACTGGATATCAATGCTTTTGGCAGTAAATTTCATCTCGTGGTAGATAGCTGTGATGAAAAAATCCCTTTAATTAAACAACGCCTACAGACAGCCGGCATTGAAGTAATATCACTGCATGAAATAGCGCCAACGCTCGAAGATGTCTTTGTTGCGCTGGCAGGCGGGTGAAACGATGATTGCTGTTGAAACACATGACCTAACCTGCAAATTCGGTGATTTTACGGCTGTTAACGCTGTCAATCTACGTATTGAAAAAGGTTCCATCTATGGTTTTTTAGGCCCTAACGGCTCGGGTAAATCAACTACCATCCGCATGCTGTGCGGCATCCTGGAACCGACCGGAGGTTCCGGCTCCATCCTTGGTCTGGACATTAAGCACGATGCGGAAGAGATAAAGAAACACATCGGCTACATGTCCCAAAA
>Ga0366780_1030_pt1 | contig 22616 bp, 23 predicted proteins | sample BONcelN113001E11_FD_207073 | JGI IMG/M metagenome (GOLD analysis project Ga0366780, IMG submission 207073) | Enriched cells from coal bed in the Powder River Basin, Montana, United States - BONCAT cells N11 rep2 HSBNCT.N11.300.1.E11 ...
TAGCCTTGTTTTTGACAGGAACAATTGCAGCGATATATAACCGGATCTTTAGAAAAGCCTCGATAGTGTGGCTAATTATACTAGCGGCATTTTTGTTTTGTATACTTATTTTTATTGACTGGATGTATAGGTATAGACTTCCCGCTGTTCCTTTTATCGCTATTGTCATTGCTTATGGAGCTGAGAGAATTCTTCACCATTTGTTTGCTTGCGTAAAAAAACCTATGGGGATGTTATTTACATGGAAAAGGGAAAAATTCTAATTGTTATTCCGGCTTTTAATGAACAGCACAATATTTTAAGTGTGATCAGCGATATTCAGGATAGTATTCCTAATGCTGATATTCTCGTCGTAAACGACTGCTCGGCTGATAACACTTCAGCAACAGCCAGACGGGCAGATAACGTGAAAGTCGTTGATCTTCCCTGTAATCTGGGTATTGGCGGCGCTGTTCAGACCGGTTTTAAATACGCTTGTGTCGAGGGATATCAATATATGGTGCAAATCGACGGTGATGGACAGCATATTCCCAGAGAGGTTAATAAGCTGGCCCGGACCATGGCACAAACCGGCTGCGATATGGTGATCGGTTCACGCTTTCTTGATATACAGTCTTTCCGCACGACCAGGGCAAGGCGGCTGGGCATAAAGATATTCTATTACCTTTTCCGGGTTTTGATAAAAACTAAAGTTACCGATAGTACCTCTGGTTTCCGCATGTATAACAGAAAAAGCATTGAGGTCTTAGCCAGGTATTATTCTGCTGACTATCCCGAACCGGATGCCATTATTCTTTTGAAGAAGCACGGCCTCTGCATATGTGAAGTTGGCGTTGAAATGAGAGCCCGTGAGCATGGCGAGTCGTCAATAACTTCGATAAAAAGCCCGTATTATATGGCAAAAGTAATCCTGTCTATCCTTTGTTCATGTACCAGGACTAGGTGGTGAAGGATAAATGGTAGGTGCTAGCAACATAGATAAGATACACCTGCTCGGCGTGGCATTCAGCCTGGTTATCCTCATATCGGTGTTTTTTCTGGTCAGGGAACGTATGCTAAAGGAAAAATATTCGCTGGTGTGGTTTTTCATTGGCTCATTCATGCTGATCATGTCTGTCTCCAGAGATTTTATGGAACGGTTCTCGGGCTTGATTGGCGTTGACTACGCCCCTTCCGCTTTTTTCGCCATTTTAATTGGCTGCGCATATCTCTTACTTTTAAATATGAGTGTCAGCATCTCAAGCCTCAAAACACATAACAAAGCCCTAACCCAGGAGTTAGGGCTGACTAAGCTCCGATTGGAAGAGCTTGAAAAGAAAATCAACAAGGCGGATTTATGATCAAATATCTGATGCTGTTCGGAAGCGTAACCATGACTGTCGTTGCCAGCACGCTGCTCAAAATCGGCAGCCGGTCAGTTAATTTTGAAGGCGGATTGGCTGCTATCGCTATGAGCTATATAACTTCGCCGACTATTCTGGTAGGTTTTGGCAGCTATGCTCTGGCGGCGCTGCTTTGGGTCTATTGCCTGTCTGTATTCGATCTTAGCTATGCGACTTTTGTAACCAGCGTTCAGTATATTTTACTGCTTGCGGTATCCATTCTGATATTCCATGAGCAAATTAGTCTCATGAAGTGGGCTGGATGCTTCTTTATTATGATTGGGGTATTTCTTTGGCTGAAAGGATAAACATTACATGTTGAGGCATGCTGAGTATACCGAAGCGATGAGAGATGAGTGGGACCGGCTGGCATTATCCCGGGGAACCGTTTTTCACACGATTGCGTTTCGCGAGATATTAACCGCTTCTTTTGGCTACCAATGTGCCTATCACGCTGTCCTTACAAGTGACGGATGCATCTGCGCACTCCTGCCGCTTATCGCGGGACGTAACCTGGGACTAAAAAAAGCAGGTGTTGCGCTCCCTTTTGTTAATTATATGGATATTTGTGCAACTGACGACAAAGCCTTGCGTTTTGCGCTGGCCTCTGTTCCTGAGTTATTGGATAAACTTGGCCTGGATTATATAGAACTCCGCTTCAAGGAACAAGACATGTCCGGTCCAGGCTGGAGCAGGCAGCTTGAAAACTACACCTTTGCTCTTCCTTTAACAGACGATGAGGAAAAGGTGCTGGCATTATCAACGGCCAGTAACCGTAACCATGTGCGCAAAGTGTACAAGAATAATTGGTTTACCGTTTCCTTTGATCCCTGTCATCTGGAAGCCTTTTACCAAGTGTATGTTAAACGGATGAAAGAGCTTGGTTCGCCTGCTCCCGATATCCGCTTTTTTAAGTACTTTTTTGAGTATCTGCCTGATAATACCTTCCTGCTGACCGTACTTGAGAATGAAACTGGCAAGATCGTTGGCGGCATGCTGCTCGTAACCAGTCCGTCCGATAAAACCGTCTACTATCCATACGGCGCGAATCTGATCGAGTATAACAGCAAATACCTGAATAATTATATGTATTGGGAAGCAGTTAAATTTGGTATAAAAAGTAAGATGGAGTATTTTGATCTTGGCAGGTCACAGATAGGATCCGGCACATACAAATATAAGGAGCAATGGGGAGCCAAAGCTTTGCAGCTCAAATATTTGGTTTATAACGGAGGAAGGCAAGGGGCCAGCCCTCCTGACAGGGGGAAATTCAGCCTCTTTGTGGAGCTTTGGAAAGTCACACCCAGCTTTGTTACCAACAGCTTAGGCAAACAAATAATAAAGTATCTGATGCCTTAGTTCCCACTTTCAGCATTGGGGGATAAAAATGAGCAATTCCAACTGGAAATATTACTTTGATAAAAAAGCCGAAGTCCATGGTGCGTCAGTAAAATCATCCGACTATTTCGATGACGCAAGCTTCTTTATGCAGCGGGATAACACACTGCGCTGGCTGGGAGAGATAAGCGGCAAGCTGGTACTGGACGCCGGCTGCGGCGTAGGCGCCTTCAGTGAGCCTTTGGTTAAGCAAAATACCGTTTATGGGGTTGATTTCTCCGAAAGAAGCCTTGCCTTTGCCGCAGGCCGGGGACTTCATACCGTGACAGGGGATTTGACCGCGCTTCCTTTTGAAGACGGCATGTTTGATGTGGTGCTGTGTATCGGTGTGATCCAGCTGATTGAGCAATATACGCCGGTAATGGCAGAACTGGCAAGGGTGACGAAACCTGGCGGCACGCTTCTTGTGCAGACATTGCATAAGGGCTCCCTGCAGCGAAAAATACTTGGCCTGTTTGAACAAAGCAAAAAATTTGATAAGATGTATACGCTGGGTGAACTTGCCAGCGCATTCAGCCAGTACGGGTTTGAGAAGATTGAGTTTCTCAAGATGTACCACCCTTTCCCCTTTGTTACTGTAGGGAAAGGAGAAGGGCTTACCGATAGTTTCTGCACTTCATTCGCGATTAAGGGGAGCAAGAACATTGGCTAAACTGGAAACTTCATTTGGCAGACTCAATATGCTTACGTTCGATATTGAGGAATGGTTTCATGCCAATTATGATAATAACGACTTAAACGGCCTCAGAGGCAAGGGATCAAACTTTAGAGCCCAAATGGATAAAATTCTGCAGCTTTGCAGCAATCATGGCTGCAAAGCCACTTTTTTTGTGCTTGGCTCAATAGGTGAAGATTATCCTGATGTAGTAAGAACACTGGTGCGGGAAGGGCATGAAGTGGCCTCCCACGGCTATAGTCATCAATTAGCTTATAAGCAAACCTTTGACGAGTTCAGAGCTGATGTAAAGAGGTCGGTTGATATCTTAGAACAGATTACGGGTGCTAAGATTCTTGGCTATCGCGCACCCTCCTGGTCTATTGTTGAGAGTAACCTGTATTATCTAGAAGCGCTTGACGAGCTTGGATTGGTTTACGATGCCAGTATTTTCCCAGTTAAAACCTTTCTTTATGGCATTCCTGCAGCCCCTACCGTTATTCATAAGCCACAGATTAATGGCAGGCAGCTCAATCTTTACGAAGTCCCAATGTCTATCATCACCTTTGGCGGACGGAATATGGGGTATTCGGGAGGGTTTTACTTTCGGTTTTTTCCAGCATTCTTTGTCAAAAGCGTTATTCGTTGTGCAAACCGCCAGGGCAAGAGCGCTATCATTTATCTGCATCCGCGAGAGCTTGATCCGGGCGAGCAGCGGCTGAAACTGCCATGGAAGGAAGCTTTTATCCATTTTTATAATATCCATTCAACGGAAGACAAACTGAAAGATATTCTTAAAACGTTCAGTTTCACTACGGTGGCGCATTATCTGAAAGCCTTAGAAACACCTGCAGGCGATTGATTATGTTTAGTCGCTGATTTGTAGCGCAGAAATTTAGCGTTCCTGTGTACTTGACACTGTATTTGGGAAAACCTATAATGATGATTAATTTAATATTGCGAGATAGGTGCCCATCAGGGCTTAATAGGGAAGATCGGTGTAATACCGGCGCGGTCCCGCCACTGTAATGGAGAGCAAACCCAAGGATTTACCACTGAGATGCATGTCTTGGGAAGGTTTGGGCGAGCAATGACCCAGAGCCAGGAGAACTGCCTGTCTGAGAATCACCGTTGTACCCACGAGCGATGGGAAGGGGATTATGTATATTAGATTATACTAACCTTCCCGGCTATTTTGCAGCCGGGATTTTTATTAGGTCTATATGCGAGTAGTTAGTGTCCGGCATTACCCAATTTTAAGCGAGGTGTAGTTTTGAAAACAAACCAAAGAAATATTATATTAGGAATTCTTATTTTTCTTTACCCTGCTACAGCGAATGCAATGCACATCATGGAAGGGTTCCTGCCTAAAGAACACTCAATTGCCTGGTTTATTGCCGCTCTACCGTTTCTGATCTTCGGTGCAATGAAGATACAAAATATTATTAAGGATAAGCCGGAATACAAGATGCTGCTGGGATTAGCGGCTGCTTTCATCTTTGTGCTCTCTGCGCTTAAAATACCTTCGGTTAGCGGGTCCAGTTCACATGCAACCGGTGTAGGTCTTAGCGCCATCCTCTTTGGACCTGCAGTTTCCAGTATTCTAAGCGGCATTGTCTTACTTTTTCAAGCCTTATTATTAGCTCATGGCGGCATCACAACATGGGGGGCTAATGTATTTAGCATGGGTATTGCGGGGGCTGCCGCAGCATGGGCGATATTCCGGCTATGCCAGGCACTCAGGCTCTCAACGAAGATAGCGGTATTTGCTGCTGCCTCGATGGGTGATCTGATTACATATGCTGTTACGGCTGGTCAGTTAGCACTGGCTTTTCCTGATCCGGTAGATGGTTTTATTGCCGCATACCTGAAATTCCTAGGCATCTTTGCGGTTACGCAGCTTCCACTTGCAGTTTGTGAAGGACTGTTGAGCGTCGTCGTATATAACACGCTGGCTGATTACGAAAAGCAAGGATTGATTAAACTGCCGTTTACGTTAGTAAGGAGCGATGTGCAATGAAAAAACAGAATATAGTATTACTGGTTGCAGTCATACTGCTTGCCGCCTTTCCTCTTGCCATGCAGGACGGAGCTGAGTTTGGCGGGACAGACGATCAGGCGAAGCAGGCAGTTGCAGAAGTAAATCCTAATTATCAACCTTGGTTTTCGAATCTCTGGGAGCCGCCCTCCAGCGAAGTGGAAAGTCTGCTCTTTGCACTGCAGGCTGCCCTTGGGGCAGGTTTTATTGGTTACTATTTTGGCTATTTTAGAGGCAAGGCATCTAAGGGTGAGCTTAATGCTGCTTGTAAGGGTAATGCCGATACTGGTATCGCGCAGTCTTGATGCTTTGTGTTGTACTGCATAGCAGATTCTGTTTCTAGTATGAGGAGAAGCGAACTATTCGCCTCTCCTCTTTATTTTAACCACCCTAGCGAAGCTAGGGTGGTTCTTCTTTGAGCCCGTCATCTTTACGTTATTTTTACAGATCAGTGAGCATTCTTGACGCCATCTTGACTGGTAGCAGAGTTATACTAACGCTATAGCTACTACTCAATTCTCAGAGGAGGCATTCGCATGGCTGACTTATGGTTGGCTGGAATCATCATAGGGATTTTACTTGTTTATCTAGTCTACGCATTGATGAAACCGGAGGAATTTTAGAATGTACAATGATTTAGCTGTATTCGCTTTATACTTGGTAATCCTGCTCCTGCTGGCATGGCCGCTGGGCATATATATCAAAAAAGTATTCAGTATGGAAAAAACGGTGTTTGATCCTCTCTTTCACCCTGTTGAGAAAATCATTTACCGGCTCTGCGGGGTTAATGCGGGTGAGGAGATGAACTGGCACCAGTATGCTGGCGCACTGATATGTTTTAACCTGGCAGGCATGGTGGCAGTGCTCATTGTCCAGCTTGCCCAGAGTGCATTGTTATTCAATCCTGAGAGTCTGGAGGGAGTAGCGCCCTGGCACCTTACCGTGAATACAGCGGTGAGCTTTATGACGAATACCAACTGGCAGGCCTACGGCGGCGAAACCACGATGAGCTATTTCACGCAGATGACGGCTTTGACCGTGCAGAATTTCCTGTCAGCTGCTACCGGCATCGCTGTGGCTGTAGCACTGATTAGGGGACTGGCCCGAAAAAAGGCGGGCACCATCGACAGTAAACATCTTGTTTTATAATCTAATGATGTCGGCAGCCATGCTGATTGGCCGCTTTGGCGTTATCCTCCCCGTTCTGGTGATCGCTGGCAGTCTGGCTGAGAAGAAAATATCGCCGCCAGGTCCGGGAACCTTCTCGACTACCGGCTCACTGTTTGTCGTCTTGCTGGCAAGCGTGGTTCTGATTGTCGGAGCCTTGACGTTCCTGCCTGCCCTGGCTCTTGGTCCAATCGTGGAACAGCTTCTGATGCTCCAGGGCACAACGTTCTAAAAGGAGAGTAAATAATATGAACAATCGCAGCAGTTTTAATAAAGAAATAGTGGGTGAGGCAATACGCGATTCATTTCGCAAGCTAAATCCTAAAGTACAGATGCGTAACCCGGTCATGTTTATCGTCTTCATAGGCGCGCTGATTACCACCGGTATCACGCTGCGCGACATGATTACAGGCGCAGCCGGCAGCCTCGGCTTTGCAGTGCAGATTACCTTATGGTTGTGGTTTACGGTACTGTTTGCCAATTTCGCCGAAGCTATTGCTGAGGAAGGGGTAAGGCCCAGGCCCAGGCTCTCCGCAGTGCCTGTACGCAGACCAAGGCAAACCTGGTCAATGGAAATGGTACAAAACCGGTCGATGCCGCTAGCCTGCGTAAAGGCAATGTCGTGTTAGTCAGCGCCGGGGAATTCATTCCCGGCGACGGAGAAGTCATCGACGGTATGGCATCGGTGGATGAAAGTGCCATGACCGGCGAATCCGCTCCAGTCATCCGGGAATCCGGCGGTGACCGGTCGTCTGTTACCGGAGGAACCCGGGTGCTGTCTGACTGGATAAAGTTAGGATTACCGCCAATCCAGGCGAGACCTTCCTGGATAAAATGATTTCGCTGGTCGAAGGAGCCAAAAGGCAGAAAACACCAAATGAAATCGCTTTGACAATTCTCCTGGTCGGCCTTACCATCATTTTTTTGATTGCCGTGGCTACTATCGAACCATATGCCGTTGATTCCGGCACACTGATCTCGGTTATTATCCTTATATCGCTGTTGGTATGCCTCATTCCCACCACAATCGGCGGCCTCTTGAGTTCCATCGGCATTGCCGGTATGGACCGGCTGCTCAAGCGCAATGTGCTGGCTATGTCCGGACGAGCGGTAGAGGCGGCGGGAGATGTAAATGTTTTGCTGCTTGATAAAACAGGAACAATTACCCTTGGTAACCGGATGGCCACCGAATTTATCCCGGCTCCAGGCGTCACTGAGGCGCAGCTTGCAGATGTGGCACAGCTTGCTTCGTTAGCCGATGAGACACCCGAAGGCCGCAGCGGGGTTGTGCTGGCCAAAGAAAAATATAATATCCGTGAACGTGACCTGACAGCGCTTGGTGCAGAATTTGTTCCTTTCACCGCACAAACCCGCATGAGCGGTGTCAACCTGACAGGGCAACAGATCCGCAAAGGCTCTCTGGACGCTATCGGACGTTTTGTCGCTGCCCAAGGCAGTCAGTTTCCTGACGCGGTGCGAACTGCCTGCGAGAATATAGCCAAGGCGGGCGGTACGCCGCTTGTCGTGGTGCAAGGCAAAGAAGTCATGGGCACCATCTATCTCAAGGACATCGTGAAAGGCGGCATCAAGGAGCGGTTCCGTGAACTTCGCCAAATGGGTATCAAAACCATCATGATTACTGGCGACAATCCGCTGACAGCTGCGGCGATTGCCGCCGAAGCTGGGGTGGATGACTTCCTGGCGGAAGCAACGCCGGAAGCCAAGCTGAAACTCATTCGTGAGTATCAGGACAGCGGCATGCTGGTCGCTATGACCGGTGACGGTACGAATGACGCACCGGCACTGGCCCAGGCTGACGTTGGTGTGGACATGAACAGCGGCACCCAGGCAGCCAAAGAGGCCGGGAATATGGTAGACCTTGACAGTAATCCCACTAAATTAATTGAAATTGTTGAAATCGGCAAGCAGCTCTTAATGACGCGCGGCTCGCTTACAACCTTTAGTATCGCCAACGACGTGGCGAAATACTTTGCCATCATTCCGGCGATGTTTACAGGGACGTACCCTGTCTTAAATACCTTTAATATCATGGGTCTAGCAACACCGGAAAGCGCAATCTTAAGTGCTGTCATCTTCAATGCGCTGATTATCGTCGCCCTGATTCCGTTGGCTCTGCGGGGCGTCAAGTATCAACCGGTCGTGCGGACATGATTTTAAAGCGGAACTTGCTAGTCTACGGGGAGGTGGTCTACTCGTCCCCTTCGTGGGTATCAAGCTCATCGACATGATTCTCGTGGCCTTAGGTCTAGTGTAATAATAACTATTCAGCATAACAAAAAAGGATGTTGACAACAATGTGGAAACAAGTAATAAGATCAGTTTTAATGCTGACAATATTAACTGCTATTACTGGCTTAATCTATCCGCTGGTTATGACCGGTCTGGCGCAGGCGCTCTTTCCAGGTCAGGCCAACGGGTCAATAAGTCAAGTGGATGGCAAAGCCATTGGCTCTATGCTCATAGGCCAGAACTTCAATGCTACAAGATATCAAAAACTTCTGTTTGAATAACGTGAGATTATTATTATCATGCTAGTAAAATACGTATTTTGAGGTGCAAAGACATGATTACCGCTCAGGATAAAATAGCTGACATTATTGCCAGGTACCCGGATATCAAGGAAAAGCTAATTCAGCGCTCAACAAAATTTCAAAACCTCAGTAATCCTGTTATGCTCCAAACGGTTGCCCGTTTTGCCAGCGTTGCTGATGCAGCCCGCATGTCAGGCGAAGATTTGGATGAATTTCTTGCATTTTTGAATAGCGGTATTGAAGCTAGATAGAAATTTTGCCTCTGCGGTGGGAGAAGTTAGCGCCGTAGCCTTTAATCAATTTTTACATAATCTTTACATGCGTTTTAAAATAACCAGACGTATAATAATAATGTTAGCCATTTGCGTATGTTAGAGAAAGGTTGGAAAAGATTTGGATATTCCCAGTAGTATTCCTAAAATATTAAATCCCTCCCGGTGGCGACTGTCCACATATCAGATACTCACACTTGGCTTTGCCGGAATTATTGTAACAGGAGCCCTTCTTTTAATGACCCCCTATGCATCGGCCAATGGCAGCACGTTAAGTTTCGTTGATGCGTTATTCACGGCTACTTCCGCCGTATGTGTGACCGGTTTGGTCGTCGTGGATACGGGTACGTACTTTTCAACTTTTGGTCATATTGTAATTATCTTTTTAATTCAAATCGGTGGATTGGGGCTTATGACAGTTGCTACCGTGGGAGCCGTACTCAGTGGCAAGAAAATTAATTTGCGGGAGCGTCTGCTCATCCAAGAGGCGACCAATCAGATTGATCTTTCCGGCGTCGTGAGATTGACCCTATACATTATTAAAGCCACCCTTGTATTAGAGTTCGTCGGCGGAACCATTCTGGCGATACGCTGGTTTCAGGATTATGGGCTCAAAGGCATATATTTCGGGTACTGGCATGCGGTTTCTTCATTTTGTAATGCCGGTTTTGATTTATTCGGGGAGTACCGCAGCATCACGCACTATGTCAATGACCTTACCGTGAATGCTGTTATAGGGTTGCTCATTATTATTGGCGGTATTGGTTTCCCGGTAATCGCCGATCTGTGGAATTACCGCCAAACAAAGCGTTATACTCTGCATACGAAAATTGTACTTACGACAACGGCAGTTCTTATTTTTCTAGGGGCCATATTCTTTTTTGTTTCAGAATACAACAATGACAAAACATTAGGTGCCTTGCCTTTTGCCGGTAAGCTGCTCGCAAGCCTGTTCCAATCCATCACTACCAGAACAGCAGGCTATAATAGCGTAGATATCGGAGCGCTAAAGGATGGTACGCTGTTAGTTATGATCATGTTGATGTTTATTGGCGCTTCTCCGTCATCTATGGGAGGCGGGGTTAAAACCACGACAGCTGCAGTTCTGGCACTCGCTTTAGTTGGATCAGTTACCGGCAGAAAAGACCCGCAGGTCTTTAGCCGTCAGATAGCGCAGCATACGGTTTATAAAGCGTTTACGGTTGTTATGATATCGATGATATTGGTTTTGGTAGTAACGCTGGCAATGAGCTTTACAGAGAATGTATCCCTTACTCGAATTCTGTTTGAGGTTACTTCCGCCTTTGGAACGGTAGGGCTGACGACAGGAATAACGCCAACATTGTCCGTTCCCGGAAAGATACTAATTACTCTTACGATGTTTGCAGGCCGGGTCGGGACAATGACTCTCCTTATGGCACTGGCACTTAGACCGCGCAAAAAATACCTGCAGTACCCGGAAGGAAAAATTATAATTGGATAGGTGATCAAAGTGGTTAAAAAGCAGTATGCCGTGATCGGCATGGGGCGCTTCGGCACAGGTGTTGCGTCAACACTTGTTAAAGCGGACCAGGAAGTGCTGGTGGTAGATGCTAATGAGGAGCGCATTCAAAAGGTTTCCGACTTTGTGACTCACGCTGTCGTTGCTGATACTACGGATGAGGCGTCACTCAAGGCATTGGGGATACGTAATTTTGATATTGTTGTGGTTGCCATCGGACATGATGTCCAGGCAAGTGTGCTTACAACATTGCTGCTGAAAGAAATTGGAGTTAAGCATATAGTAGCTAAAGCAGATAGCGCTCTTCATGGTAAAATGCTGGAAAAGGTAGGCGCAGACCGCGTGGTATTCCCTGAGCGTGACATGGGGCAGCGGATAGCTCATAATCTAATGTCTACGAATGTGATTGACTACTTTGAAGTCGCTCCGGACTTAGGGATCATCGAAGTGGAAGCACATGGTCAGTTAGTTGGTACCAGCCTGATAGAATCAAGTCTGCGGGCAAAGTATGGAATTACTGTTATAGCCATACGAAGACAAGGTAAACTGCTATTATCGCCAAGTCCTGCGGAAGTTTTCGTTGAGGGCGATACTCTAATTCTGGTGGGTGATAATAACGCTATCCAACGATTTGAGACAACATATTCATAATAGGTAAGGCAAATAGAAAATACTCCAGTTAACTGGGGTATTTTCTATTTCCAGCATACCTCTCACAAATTCAAAGGTTAATCATTACGATTTTTTACAAAATCTTTATATGTAAGACGGTATTCTTGACGCTTTCTTTATGAAAATCCGGATTACAATGATAAGGGATGCGCTTGTTTATGCTATATAAAAGAGGTTGAAGGTATGCCGTTTGACATTCGTTGGGCGATTTCCGCTGCCGGGGATATCCGTATCTTGATTTTATATGTGCTTGGATATGTTTCATGCGTCGGCATGCTCTGTTTATTATGTAAGCGGATCAATCAACAAATTAGCATTAATGTTGACACCGAAAGATTTAGATATATCGTTGCTGGCGAATATGCAGTTTCTGTAATAGTCGGATCTGCTTTTTGGTATTGACTAATTGCTCACCCGGTATTACTTTGGATACCTATTTCCCTGTTTCTCATTATTTCGATATAGGAGATATGTGTATGATCGGCGATAAAATTCGCATGTGGAGAAAAGCAAAAGGTATAAGCCAGATTGATTTGGCGGAGGCTGTAGGGATATCCCCGCTAGCTATTGAGTATTATGAGGAAAACAAATGGAAGCCCGGAACTGGCACGATATTGCGTCTGGCTGATGCGCTTCAGGTATCCATATTGGATCTAGTGGAGGGATGTAAAGTTATCAATGAAGAAAATGGAGATATACTATTAGTCGATAAAGACTGCGACTGTCACATTAAAATTCTTGGCAGATTACCAAAACAGGAAAGGCATGAATGGCAATAGGTAGGGCATTTCGGATCTCCGAAATGCCTAGTTTTCTTGCTAGGCGGTTCACTAAGACATTGAATAGTAGGCATCAAGAAAAGGATGTCCTTGTTTTATGTGGAAAACAGGTAATAAAAGGCTAAGATGATATTTGTGCGGGAGAAAGTATAATGTCTTATGAAGGATTAAACGAGTCTATATCGGCAGCGCCACCAGATCAGCATGCAAAAGAAAACCGGGGCAAACTCACCGTCTTTCTCGGGGCGGCGCCCGGTGTTGGTAAAACCTATACCATGCTGGAAACTGCTTATGAACGTATTCAAGACGGTTTGAATGTGGCGATAGGCTGCGTTGATACTCACAGCTTTCCGGAGCTTGACCGGTTGCTTGAGCTGCTCCGCCAGGCAAGCACTGGGGAGCATGAACTTAATGGAGTAAACTTTCAGGAAGTAGACATCGACGCGATTATCAAATTAAAGCCGCAGTTGGTTTTGGTGGATGATTTAGCTCACTCCAATGCTCCGGGTTCGCGTCATGTCCGCCGGTATCAAGATGTGGAAGAATTGCTGCAGGAGGGCATTGATGTTTACACAACTCTCAATATTCAACATGTTGAGAGTTTAAATGATATTGTCGCAAAAATAATCGAAACAAGAGTTCGGGATACTGTTCCCGACCATATTATTGAGCAGGCCGATTGTATACAACTCATTGACGTTCCTGCAGAAGAGTTAATCAAGCGATTTAAAGAAGGTAAAGCTCACATTGATGCTCTTAACCAAGAGGCAGCCCACAAATTTTTTCGTATAGGTAATATAAATGCGCTGAGAGAGCTAGCTCTTCGGTTTACAGCCGGACGAGTTGACAAGGATATGCACGAATATATGCGTGCACACCAGATCGAAGGCCCTTGGCCGGCAGGCGAGCGGGTTATGGTATGTGTAAGCGACAGCCCGTTTTCGGCTCAGGTTATTCGTGCAGCACGGCGGCTTTCCAGCGGCTTGCAGGCAGAGCTTATTGCTGTGCATGTTGAAACTTCGAAACGCCGTTTTTCTCTGGGGGATAGAGACCAAGACCGGATATTCCTAAATATGCGTCTCGCGGAAGAGCTTGGTGCGAAAACATTTACAATTGTTGGTGATAATCTCGTTCAGGAAGTTCTCGATGTTGCCAGGTCACAGAATGTGTCTTCCATTGTTGTCGGCAAACCAGGAGGCCAACGTTTTTGGGAGGTCTGGAAACGGTCGCTTGTTGAGTCATTAATTCGCGCAAGCGGCGGCATCAGTATTTATGTTATACAAGGTACGGCTAGGGATGAAGAGAATATAAAGACAGTCCGCCGTATAGAGGGTAGTTCCTGGAAGCAGTACGCCGGAGGATTGCTTATGGTGGCTGCTGTGACTGCGCTTAGCGTTCTATTGGCTGATTATATCGAACTAGTCAATGTCGCTTTGTTATACCAGCTTCCGGTTATGATGAGCGCTTTTTGGTGGGGGCGATGGCCATCGTATTTTACCGCTCTTTACGCCGTTGCCTTGTTTGATTTTTTCTTTATTGAGCCGGTATTTACGTTTAATGTAGCGGATATCAAGGATCTTCTGAGTTTTGTTATTTTTCTTAGCGTAGCCTTTATCATCGGTGGGAGGACAGAGTATCTTAGGATGCAGGCAGCTTCAGCAAGGCAGCGCGAACTGAGCACGCGGTCCCTGTATGATTTTAGCCGGGAAATTGCGGCGGTCATTGATCTCGACCTTATTACTCAAAGGCTTGTTAAGCAAGTGGCAGAAACCGTGGGGCGGTCTATCCTGGTCATGCTGCCCGATAAAGCGGGCAAGCTATCGGTATGGGCGGAGCATAACTCACTAGGGGTTCAATTGTCACCGGCGGCTGCTCAGTCAGAGGCAGCGGCTGCTGCCTGGGCCTTTGAGCATGGCCGGGCTGCCGGCAATTCAACTGACACATCGCCTAAGGCCAGATATCTCTATATACCACTTAAAACAAATGAAAACACGGTAGGAGTTCTCGGTATCTTTTTGACCGAACCCCATGTTTCACCGGAAGAAAAGAGATTGATTGAAGCGTGGGTGGGCTTGGCAGCTATTGCCGTCGAACGCATTAAATATGCTGAAAAAGCCAGGGAAGCGGCACTGCTTGCCGAGTCAGATCGACTGCGAACCGCTTTGTTTAATTCAATATCGCATGAACTCAGAACACCACTCTCTTCCATTGTTGGTTCTGTTTCCACATTGCTGGAAGCGGAAGGGGTTTATTCTGAGAAGGCGCGGCGCGAACTGCTGGAAACCATTCATGAAGGAGCAGCCCGAATGGAAAGGCTTGTTTCTAATCTGTTGGACACTGCTCGCCTTGAGAGCGGCATGATGCAGCTTAAAATTGATTGGTGCGATATAGAGGATATTATTGGGACATCCTTGCAAAGATTAGAAGGTGCTATTTCTCGCTATTCAGTAGAAGTAGAGGCTGGACGGGATTTGCCTCTCCTGCGCGCGGACTGCGTGTTGTTAGAGCAAGTAATGATTAATCTGATTGACAACGCTATGAAATATTCTGCTTGCGGCAGTGGAATATCAATTGCAGCGAAAGCCGACGATGCAAGCATTAGCGTTTCCGTCTCTGATAGGGGTATCGGGATACCGGAAAAGGATTTGAGCAAGATATTCGATAAATTCTATAGAGTGAAGCACCCCAACCATGTGAGTGGCACAGGTCTTGGTCTAGCAATCTGTAAAGGCATCGTTGAGGCGCATGGAGGCGTGATTTGGGCAGAAAGCCGTCAGGGCGGCGGATCTATCATCAGCTTCCGGGTTCCGGCCTCGGCAAACAGGGAAGTGTTACCTGGAAAGGCGGAATGTAATCATGGATAAAGGCATGCGAATCTTGGTTATTGATGACGAACCTCAAATACGAAAACTATTAAAAGTTTCGCTGGGTGCTCATGGATATGAGATTGAGGAGGCTGCGACGGGAGCAGAAGGGATTAGCCGGGCAGCTACTTTTAAGCCTGATTTTCTTATAATTGACCTAGGACTTCCGGATATGGATGGTAAAAAAGTAGTCCAGCAAATTCGAGAATGGTCACAAACTCCGATCATTGTGTTGACTGCGCGTGACCAGGAGCAGGAAAAGATAGAGGCGCTTGACGCCGGAGCGGATGACTATGTGACAAAGCCGTTTGGCATGGGGGAGCTTATGGCACGCATGCGCGTATCGCTGCGGCGGGCGGCATCCTCTGAGAATGATCCCATTTTAACCTGCGGCGAACTGATCATAGATCTTGTGGCAAGGCGAGTGACGGTAAGTGGACGGGAAATTAAACTTACGCCTACAGAATATGAGCTTATTAAGATTTTGGCTCAACACCGGGGCAGGGTACTAACACATAAACAGCTCTTAAAAGCTGTTTGGGGCAGCACGTATAATGAAGATACCCATTATATCCGGGTGTATATTGGTCAGCTCCGCCGCAAAATTGAGGAAAACCCGACCCGGCCACGGTACATTATTACCGAATCCGGGGTTGGATACCGTTTGATGTGCTAGTCGAATAAACATTGGAAAGCTTGGTTTTTTAGCCAAGCTTTTTATAATAAATGTGCGTCCAGGATGATTCGGTTACCTTTCTACACTACTCCCTAACTGTTTTTAAGGCATTAACCTGTAGGACTGTGTGAATTTGGGAACAGATTAAAAGGGATTCGGTCCACCCGGATGGAAATAATGCAATATCATCCCATGGATCACTGTTTAATGCCGCCCGATAAAGGCCAGGATACAGAAGGAGAAGAGGGTATGCTTGTAAGAGATTTTATGACGCCCGAGCCGGTAGCTTTGCTGCGAACCGATACACTGCAGGATGCTGTGCGGCTGTTTTTCCGTTACCGTGTCAACGGTGCGCCGGTGGTGGACGAGAAGGGCTGCGTGGTAGGACTTATAACCAATGCGCATCTGGTGGAAACCATGATGACAGGACTGCCGGTTAATACTCCTGTCGACCAGGTCATGACGAAGAATGTTATTACTATTTCTGCCGATGCGATGATCGAAGAGGCCCGGCATATTCCGGTAAGCCGCCTTCCTGTCGTGTCTAAGGAGAATAAACTGATCGGAATTATGACCAGGCAGAATTTTGCAGCCGCTTTTTATGCCGCGATGAGCCGGACTAAGGATAAAGTGGAAACCTTGATTGATATTTCCCATGACGGTACGGTAATCATTAACAATTATGGGGCTGTAACGGCATGGAGCTCAGCTGTAGCCAGGCTGACCGGCATAACGGAACAGGAAGCGGTTGGCCGGCATATTTTGGATTTATTGCCCGGCATCAGCCTGTTACGGGTACTCAGCACAGGTGAAAGAGACCTGGGGAAATCGGTCGAAATTAATGGACAATTCTTTGTCTGCAATAATGCCCCTATTCGTGAGGGACCTAAAATCGTGGGAGCAATGGCCGTCTTTCAGGACTTGTCTGAGCTGACGCAGGCGCACCGGCAGTTAACGGACATCCGGCAAGAGGTTGATCTGATGAACAATTTATACGAACATACTTCCCGTGGTTTGATCGTCGTCGATAAGGATAGTATTATTTTAAAAGTGAATGCCGCTTATGAAGAGATTATGGGTATTTCCGCCGAGGATGCAATTGGCCGTACAGCGATGGAAGCATTGGAAAATACCCGGCTGCACATTGTGCTGCAAACAGGGATTTCCGAACTGGGAGAGATACAAAGCCAGCAGGGCCGGCAAGTCATTGTCAATCGAATTCCTTTATTTGATGAAGCCGGGCAGATTATCGGCGCACTCGGTGAGGCTGTATTCAAAGATATTAAAGAAATAAGCAGTTTGCTGGAAAGGCTCAGGGAGCGGGCGCAATCCATGCCTATTGGCAAACCTGTTCAGGCCCCGAAGGTGGATAAATCGCCTTTTGACAATATTATTGGTAGATCACGGCCGATGGTCCAAGTGAAAAATCTGGCGGCAAAAGCGTCTTCTGCCGACAACAACGTAATGATTACGGGTGAAAGCGGCACAGGCAAGGATTTGTTCGCCCAGGCTATTCACAATGCCAGTTTTCGCCGGGACAAGCTGTTTGTAGCGGTCAACTGTGCAGCGATTCCCAGCGACCTCCTGGAATCGGAATTATTTGGCTATGAAGAAGGCGCTTTTACGGGTGCCAAACGAGGCGGCAAAAAGGGAAAATTTGAAATTGCCAATTACGGAACAATTTTTTTGGATGAGATTGGTGACATGCCGCTGGCAATGCAGGCCAAATTACTTCGGGTTATCGAAGAACAGAAAGTGGAAAAAGTGGGCGGTCTCGAGCCCTTGACGATTGATGTGAGAATTATTGCCGCCACGAACAAACCACTCATGCAAATGATAGAAAGAGGGACTTTCCGGGAAGATCTGTATTACAGGCTAAATGTGATTAGCCTCCGGATTCCTGCGCTTAGAGAACGCCACGAGGATATTGGTGAACTGCTGGTACATATCATGCGCGGCATTTGTGAAAAGAGAGGACAAACTGCTAAGCAATTCGCCCCGGAAACGCTTCAACTGCTTAATAGTTATCATTGGCCTGGCAATGTCAGGGAGTTAATCAACCTGATTGAGCAGGTGATGACGACGGTCGGCGGACCGATCATTCTGCCTAAGCACTTGCCGTCTCTGCAATGGAAACGCCAGGCTTCAGTGCAGGATAAAACCTGCGCGGTTCGGGAGCGGTCCCTGGAAGAGGATGCGCAGGAAATTCTTGAGATGCTGGACCGGGCCAAAGGCAATAAGGCGTTGGCGGCAAAGCTTCTTGGTATTCATCGCTCTACCCTGTACGAAAAAATGAAGAAATATAATATAAACTAGTTGAATAGTTCTCAGAATAATAAAAACATAAGTGTCGTTATGTCGGATAAAGTGTCGGAGACGACACTTTATTTTTATGTCTGAAAACGGCAGAAGCGAGACTGTGTGCGGAATTTCACAATTGGCACAAAAAATGCAGTATATTTTGAATGATTAGCCAGTTTGGCAATAAAGGAGTGATCTGTATGAGAGGAAAAACTATTTCAGACCTGAAAGTGGGGGATTATGCCGAGCATAGCAAGACGATTTCCGAATCAGATGTCTATATGTTTGCCGGCGTGACGGGTGATTTTAATCCGGCACATTTGAATGCCCAGGCTGCCGCCCATACCATGTTCAAGGAGAGAATTGCGCATGGCATGCTGAGTGCCGGATTGATTTCTGCGGTACTGGGCATGCAGCTTCCCGGACCGGGCGCCATTTATCTGTCCCAGACACTAAAGTTTCTTGCCCCGGTAATGTTCGGCGATACTATCACCGCCAGGGCGGAAGTAACCGAGCGCAATGTTGACCGTAACAGGATCACCCTGAAGACTACCTGCGTTAACCAAACGGGTAAGGTCGTAGTTGACGGTGAAGCTGTTATTATGCCTCCTAAATAAACTGTTTTTTGAGTTGTATTCCCGCCAGTACGGGACAATCACATAATTTTGAAGGAGGAACAATCATGAACTTTACATTAACCGAAGAACAAACATTAATCCAACAGGCTGCCAAGGAATTTGCACTGGAGAACTTGGAGCCGTTTGCCGCCAAACGGGATCAAGAGAGCCATTTTCCTAAGGAAATCATCGGCAAGATGGCGGAACTGGATCTTCTGGGTATGCCGTATCCGACTGAATACGGCGGTGCAGGCGCCGACTATCTCAGCTATATTTTGGTTGTGGAAGAGTTTTCCAAATACGATTCAGGGATTGCCATCGCGTTGTCGGCACACGCCTCACTGGGCAGTTATCCTATTTATAAATGGGGGTCTGAAGCCTTAAAGCAAAAATATCTTGTTCCGCTATGCAAAGGAGAAAAATTCGGCGCGTTCTGCCTGACTGAGCCAGGAGCCGGTACGGATGCAGGTGCGGGTAAAACCACGGCGGTAGCGGATGGAGATACCTATGTTCTCAATGGCACAAAATGTTTTATTACCAATGGCGGTGTCGCCGACGTATATGTAATGTTCGCTCTGACCAATCCCGCTATTGGTGTAAAAGGGATATCCGCCTTTGTTGTGGAAGGTGGCATGCCCGGATTGGAAATTGGCAAGCATGAAGACAAACTGGGCATCCGGTCATCTCAGACCACAGAAGTTATCATGAAGAATGTGCGGGTACCGAAAGAGAATCTCATCGGCAAAGAAGGGGAAGGCTTTAAAATAGCCATGCAGACTTTGGACGGCGGCCGCATCGGAGTTGCCGCGCAGGCGCTTGGAATTGCCGAAGGCGCCTTGACAGAAGCGGTCAAATTTGCCAAGGAACGCGTTCAGTTTGGCAAACCGATTGCTGCCAATCAGGCTATTCAGTGGAAAATCGCCGAAATGAAAACCCAGATTGAAGCGGCTCGTTACCTTCTTTACAGCGCTGCCGTAAAGAAAGGGGAAGAAAAGGCTATCAGCCTGGAAGCGGCTATGGCGAAAATGTTCTGCTCGGAAATTGCGCTGGATGTCTGCGACAAAGCTGTGCAAATTCATGGCGGATACGGTTATATTAAGGACTTTAAAGTGGAGCGGCTGTACCGGGATGCCAAGATCTGCACTATTTACGAAGGTACCAACGAAGTGCAGCGGATGGTTGTGGCCGGAGCTGTTCTGCGTTAGCAGTGGAACTAAGATGAAACAGGAGGAGTAGTTAATGGAAGTAATCGGTATAGTTTTAAGTTTGCTATTGTTGATGGCGTTCGCGTACAGGGGTTTCTCCGTTATCTTGTTTGCCCCGATTTTTGCCCTGCTGGCCGCCACCATGTCGGGTTTTTCCGTCATGCCCGCCTATACGGAGCTGTTTATGGCGAAAGCGGTCACCTACGTAAAATCCTTTTTTCCTGTCTTTATGCTTGGCGCCGTATTCGGCAAAGTTATGGAAGATACGGGAATGGCGAAAGGTATAGCCAAAGCGATTATTAAAGGCCTTGGCCAGGAACGGGCGATCCTGGCGGTTGTCCTGTCCGGCGCTGTGCTGACTTATGGGGGCGTTAGCCTGTTTGTAGTGGTCTTTGCCGTATATCCTTTTGCAGCGGCGCTATTTAGGGAAGCACAAATTCCCAAAAGACTGATTCCCGGCTGCATTGCGCTGGGGGCCTTCACTTTCACGATGGATGCCTTTCCGGGTACGCCCCAGATCCAAAATATCATTCCGACAAACTTTTTGGGGACGACGCTGTATGCTGCCCCGATCAGCGGTCTGATTGGCGGCATCAGCATCCTTGTGCTGGGAATGGCATACCTGAATCACCGGCGCAAAGCTGCCGCAGCTGCGGGCGAAGGCTATGGCGATCATAGCCTGAATGAACCGGTGGCAGGCAGCACCGATGATCAGTTTCCAAACTGGAAGATATCTGTTCTGCCGCTGCTGTCCGTACTGATAGTTAACTATCTGATGTCGGCGGTGTTTACCTGGAATCCGGAGGCGATCAAACCATTTGCGGCGATGAAACTGCCGCTCATAGTTCCTGCAGTTAAGAATGTAATCAGCATCTGGTCATTGATTATTGCGCTGGTGTTCGGTATTGCCCTGGCAGTCGTGCTTGGTTTCCGCTATCTGCCGAAAAATGGTCTGCAGAAAGCGCTAAATGCCGGAGCATTGGGTTCGCTGCTGGCAATCATGAATACGGCGTCCGAGGTTGGTTACGGCAACGTTATTGCCGCCCTGCCCGGCTTTAAAGCAATTGCCGGTGCTTTGCTTGGTATCCAAATCGGCGGTACGCCGTTGATTTCCGAGGCAGTTACGGTAACGACCCTGGCAGGGATTACCGGTTCGGCCTCCGGTGGTTTGTCCATTGCGCTCGACTTGATGGCTAAAGACTGGCTGGCCTGGGCCAATACCATCAACATGTCGCCTGAAATACTTCACCGTGTCGCGTCCATGGCCTCAGGCGGCCTTGATACTCTGCCTCATAACGGCGCGGTCATCACTTTGCTTGCCGTATGCGGTTTAACGCACAGACAGTCCTATCCCGACATTTTCTTCATGACCGTCATCAAGACGCTCATGGTGTTCGTTGTGATAGCGCTACATATGTTGACAGGCATACTGTAAGCCGAGATTTGGGCTTGTAAGGAGGATTTCTTATGAAAGTCATTTCCAAAGAAGAAGCCGCCCGTCTGGTTAAAGACGGTGCAGTTATCGGCATGAGCGGCTTTGTCGGCAACAATCATCCTGAGACGCTGTCAAGCGCTATTGAGGAGCGGTTTCTCGCAGAAGGCCATCCGCGTGATTTGAGCGTCATGTTCAGCGCCGGCATCGGCGACAGTAAAACGCGAGGTTCCAATCACTTCGGCAATCCCGGCATGACCAAGCGCATTATCGGTGGTCACTTCGGACTGGCGCCGCGCCTTGGCAAGCTGATCACTGACAAGCAGGCGCAAGGATATAATTTGCCGCAAGGGATTGTAACCCACTTGTTCCGCGCCGCGGCGGGTCAAAAGCCAGGCGTGCTTTCCACTGTGGGCCTGGGGACGTTCGTTGACCCGCGGGAGGAAGGCGGTAAACTGAATGATATTACCACAGAAGAAATCGTCAAGGTAATGGAAATCGACGACAGAGAGTATTTGTTCTATAAAGCCGTTCCGCTGGACGTGGCCATTATCCGCGCGAATACGGCGGACGAAAACGGCAATCTGACGATGGAACGGGAGGCGGTCTTCGCTGAAGCCATTTCCATCGCGGGCGCCGCGAAAGCCAAAGGCGGCGTTGTCATAGCCGAAGTGGAGCATATTGCGAATAAAGGCACACTGGACCCCAAAATGGTCAAGGTTCCTGGTCTTTTGGTCGATTATGTGGTCATTGGTGATAAAGACAAGTTTAATCAGACTTGGTCTGAATATTACAATCCAGCCTATTGCGGCGATGTAAAAATGCCGCTTAGCGCCATTCCGGCGCTGCCGCTTGATGAACGCAAGGTCATCGCCCGTCGTGCAGCCATGGAACTTACGCCCAATAGCCGGGTAAACCTCGGCATCGGCATGCCGGAAGGGGTAGCGGCCGTGGCGGCGGAAGAAGGCTTTGATCATCTGATGACATTAACGGTGGAAGCCGGCGGCTTCGGCGGCGTACCGGCAGGAGGCCTGAGCTTCGGTGCCACTATTAATGCCGAGGCCATGGTCGACCATAGCTATATGTTCGATTTCTATGACGGCGG
>Ga0366780_1032_pt1 | contig 21202 bp, 21 predicted proteins | sample BONcelN113001E11_FD_207073 | JGI IMG/M metagenome (GOLD analysis project Ga0366780, IMG submission 207073) | Enriched cells from coal bed in the Powder River Basin, Montana, United States - BONCAT cells N11 rep2 HSBNCT.N11.300.1.E11 ...
CAGTTCCTCCGGACGACCTTGAATGTCGGAGTCGACGTAGTATTTCAGGTAGGCGTTTTCACCGTCACAGGGCACAATGCCACGGGCAACAATGACGTTCGTTGCCCAACGTGTTTCGGTCAGTATTTCAAGAGCACACTCGTCAATATCATAAACTACACCTTCGGCCTTTAACTTCTCTAAAAGCTCTGAGGTTGTAGCTTTTGGAGCCTCCGGAGGTATAACGATATCAATCCTGGCTTCCAGGCGATTGAGTCCCACCTTAACACGAATGTTCGGCGTTAGCTGAATCAACGGAACCGAATTTATAATTAGTACTGGTGTACCGGTAGCCTCTCTAATCACAGTAGCTATGAAATCACTATCAAAATCCGTCAATTTTCGATTAGTCAAGTCTTTAATAACGACAGCCTTTGATACCGGTAAACCACTGTTGACCGGCAGCCAAACACTGAGAAAAACACCAATATCCGTTGCGGTAATCTGATACCGCCCGTCTTGTGACGGCGATGAATTGATAATTTGTACAGGTGCACCGAGAGCCTCTCTAATCACAGTAGCTATGAAATCACTGTCAAAATCCAACAAATTCTGGCTGGTCAAGTCATTAATAACTGCCACTTTCGATACCGGTGAGCCATTGTTGACCGACGGCCAAACGCTGAGAAAAACGGCAGTATCTGTTGCCGTAATTTGATACCGTCCATCTTGCGGCGGCAATGAATTGATAATCTGTACAGGTGTACCAAGAGCCTCCCTAATTACTGTAGAAATGAAATGACTATCAAAGGCCAGCAATTCTTGCTTAGTCAGATCGTTAATAACTGCCGCTTTCGATACCGGCGAGCCACTCTTCACCGGTGGCCAAACACTGAGAAAAACGGCAGCATCAGTTGCCGTAATTTGATACCGTCCATCTTGCGGCGGCAATGAATTGACAAGTAGCACCGGAGTACCAACGGACTCCTTGATTACCTTTGAAATGAAATCACTATCAAAATCGGTTAGATTCCGCTTAGTCAAGTCCTTAATAACTGCGGCTTTCGATACTGATAAACCATTGTTGACCGGCGGCCAGACACTGAGAAAAATGCCAGCATCAGTTACGGTGATCTGATACCGGCCGTCTTGCGCGACCTCATCCGTTGCGGTGATTTGGTACCATCCATCTTGCTTCGTCGAGAAAACTGTTTTATCCATGAGAACACCGCCTAGAGATAATCAGTGCTGTTATGCACTCTTACATGGCTAATTTACACCAATTACTATTTCAAAAGGCAGCTCATCTACTGCCATTTCAATGCCAATAAAATTACTGTTACAGACTTTAAACTTAGAAGTGGATTGGGATAATGCAGGAGGCTCAAATTTGATAGCAATCCCATCCTTGCTAAGTGCAGTTGCCGCATTTGAGGTAACCATATTGACCATCTCGCAAATTGCACTTTGCGCTAAGTCATCTAATTGTGTCACTGACGCTCCCATCATCATAACGGAAGACAAACCTTTAGCCGAATTTTCAGTCATGTTAAAGACAACATTCCCGGAAACGTGGTTAGTCAAGCCTACATTTATGGCAACTCCCAAGCAATCAATAAACTGGTTTTTCATAAGGACTTTTCCCCTAACCACATTTTTAAATCCCAGTTGCGGTAGTATGTTTGACAGAGCCGCAATAAACGGGTTTACAATGCGAGCATCCATGTACTACCTCCTTATATGTTTATATCTACAAAGGGAAACCAATCCCACATCTAATTATTCGTTATAAATCAGACGTCTATTAATAGGCTTTTAATAGGAGTTTTACTAGGACTTTAGCTGGACTTTAGTTGGCTTTTCTAGTTAATTTGTCGGATAGAAAAACTTTATTAGTGGCGGTCACATTGCCTTCTGAGATGTGCAAGACCGTCATCCTCATTATTTAAAGCCCGCAACCGCCGCTGGCTGTGGGCTACTGTGGACAAACTGCTGTAAAGAAAAAAACCGTCTTCTATCCAGAAGACGGTGATTCCTTATACTAGAATTTACATACCAAGCCTGCGCCAATACCTTTAAGCGTTGCAGAGTCTCCATCATAATAACGATAATTGACATTGAAGTCCACAGTATCAGTTAAACTTTGATTCACGCCAACTTGCCAATCGGTTCCGACGGTATTGTTCAGAACGCTTGCATACCCCGTCGTTTTATCACCTAAAGCGGTTGACGCGCTAATACCTATGATAAACTTGTTTGTCGAATCACTGTCAGAACCAAGACCACTAACATATGCGCTAGTATCGTAATTGCGATTTCCGGCAATCAGCCGAAGCTTATCTGATACTTTATATTGAAGTGTTACATCGGTAAAGCGAGCATCAAGACTCGCTGTTGTTCCGCCATCCGTAGCAGATCGGCTGCCTTTTATGGTTTCTATTCCTACTATTACTTTATCTGAAAGGGCTGATTCAACGAAGAAACCGTTAGCATTACTACTACCAAGATCGATAGAATTAAATTCAACTTTTGGATTCCAATATAGATACCCTGCGTTAATGTCGCCTTTCTCAATATTCGTTACAGGTGCGGCAATAGCAACGCTGGACATAGCAAAAGATGCAGCAAGAACCAATAGAAATTTCTTCACAATTTTTCCTCCTAAAATTTAAACTTTACTATATTTAATACCTTTAACAGATCTAATAAATTACAGCTAACCTGCTCGCTTAGTGGTTTGCTCTCCCAATCAGAAATGCTGCTATTTCATGTATTGCTCTTTGGTGACGTTCATTCTCATGTTTTTGACGCTCGCGCCATTCTCTCTTTGATTCATGGGGACGACGTTTCATTTCTCGTTCATGGCGTTCGTTCTCCACTTTTATCCTACGGTCCCGCTCCTGATCATGGTGATCCCTGTCGTTGTGTTGTTCAAAATGCTGTGCTGGCGATGCCTCAATTACTGATGCACCCAAGCCCACTTGCATAAGGCCAATCATGGAAAAAACAACGATTTTCTTAAACATACTTCTCATAAAGACCCACTCCTTCTTAGTACACGATCAGTTTATATAGTTAGGTGACTAATCAGTCACCTAACTATATAAAGAGCCCATTACCCCCTTATCAGCGTAACCCTTTTTATGTAAGCGAACGACGGTGCCGGTGATCAGTCGGCATCGATTCGTTGTTTTACCTGATAATGTAAGTATAAATCCCTATTTTTAGATTTTTTTTAGAATAATATGGGTTTTATGGTTTTAAAGAAAAAATCCCCCGCGCGAAGCGGAGGATAATAAAAATTCATCTATTAATTTGAATCTGAGCCACTTCGTATCCAGTAACTTCAATCTCCTGTTTCTGTATATGGCAAATGCAGAGACGAAGAAAGCGTCTTGATATTTTCTCCATTCGCAATGAGGATTTCATGGTAGATTCCCTTCCTAGCAGTTGATTAATAATACTATTATACTCAAAGAACAAACCACAGTCGATGGAATGTACAGGAAACAAAGGCCGCTCATCCTACAATAAGCGGCGAAATAATGTCAGTTCATTAACTTTTTATCTGTATCTACCTTGCATAATTTCATGTATTGCTCTTTCGTGGCGCTCTCTTTCATGCTTTTGACGCTCATGCCATTGTCTTTTTGATTCATGGGGGCGACGTTTCATTTCGTGCTCGTGACGGTCATTTTCTGCCCTTATTCTGCGGTCTCGCTCTTGATTATGGTGATTCCTATCATCCCGGTGTTCAAAGCGCTGTGGTTCATGCTGTGCTGGCGACGCCTCAATTACAGATACACCCAAACCGACTTGCATAAGACCGATCATGGAAAAAATCGCTATTTTCTTGACTATGCTTTTCATACATCTCGCTCCTTTTAATCTTTCAAATTTATATTTTCAAAACCCGTTGACTACTCAGTCAACTATGTATATGCGAAACACCTTTTATCTATATCCCCCCTTTCTTACGTCCTCTCTCTTTTGTTTTCTGTTTAATTCGATAATCTAATTATAACTCCCAACTTTTAGATTTTTTTTAGAAAAACCTGGCTTTAAACAAATACGAAATAAAAAAGCCCCGCCGTAGCGAGGCAATAAAGGTTGCGGCATCAAATATTCCAATCGTTTCCAATAAAGAAGAAGAGTAGAATAATGATTATGATTATTACAATCCAGCTCCCGCCACCGCCAAAACACCCATTTCCGCGTTCTTCGTCAGCCATAAAGCACTCCTCCTTATAATAAAATAGGTAAGGTTACCTATGTATTCTATGTTAAGTAAATGACTTTGGTGAGCAAGAAAGTATGTTAGTTAACTTTTCAATTTCTGCAGTTCCTCACGAAAGGCCGGTCTGCGCATATATTCAAAACTAAGATGTTTAATCAAATCATTTGCCATACTACTGCCGCCGATCTTCATCAGTAAACGTAAATTAGAGCAGACATTTTTATAATGAGACCGTTGATTGCTTTGCGCCGCATCCCGTAGAATGAGCTCTTCAAACAGCTTATATACCTGCCCGGAGTATTCAGGTAATAGCTGACGGTAAAAATCCAGTATCTGACGCGGATTTTTCTGGACATACGCCAAAAGTTTATCCCACTCCCGCTCTTCAAGGATGGCAGCTGTATAAGTGTTAGCCATATATCCGGGTCGCTTTGCAAGCTCTGTCAAAATATCGGGGTAAATTTGCGCCCATTCAGTTGGCTCATATAGTGCTTTTAACTTTTTATAGTAGGCGAATTCCCCTTTCAATGCTAACTCACGGCTAATTTGACGCATTTTATCCAGGTGATTTTCTTGACGGTATATCTCAAAAAGGCACTCTTGCCACTTTCTTACCAGACCAGGCAAATCCTTATTTTGTGCTTGGCCCTCCAGTGCCAGTTGTTCTGCACCGGCATAATTCTTTACTGCTATAGCCTCTTGTATCGCCAATTCCCGGAAGCGGGAAAAATAACGATGTTCCTTGAGAAACTCAGCAGCCGCTTCCCTGCCATCAAAATTGCCGATAATCGCATATTGCAAAAGAGCAATCTCCTCAGCCTCATAGGAGCGCGAATCAGCCGGGCAAACTTTTGCCAAATAGGCTTCCAGTTGCTGCCTCTGCCGATCATTGTCCAGCAAGCCGGCGCAATGATGAAGCAGACTAATTCTCAAGTCGGGCCAGCCATTATAACGCACCTGTCCGGCTTCTTGAAGAATTTTTACGAAACAGGCTTCTGACTCAGGTCCGTTTTGAACCGCTGCCGTAAGCATTATCAATAGCTGGTCGACTTCATTCATAATCATGCCCACATCGCCGGCCGAATCATCAGCGAATTGCAGCATATCGACTATCTCCCCCATCACACCTAACGCCAAATCTACAGCCAGTTGATAATCGTCCTCGTCAACAGCAGTTTGCGCCCGTTCTACCAGTTTATAGGCTCCTTCAGCGACCTTCCGGCAGCTGCGGTAATCAATAAAACCATGCCGGTCCTGTGCCTTTTTAATATAGCTGCGAAGCAGCTGCATCCATTTTTCTTTTTCTCCGCTCACGGAGGAACCAAACTCCGCTCTAATTTGACCGGCAATAATCACATCACTTTCGGCCAAATTGAGCAGAAAATGAATCAAATCCTCTTTGGATTGACTGGATAAGTCGCTGATAAGCTGTTCCCGTGGCTTTTTCTTCACCGATAATGCTTTAGTTGGTTTCTGCGTATTCTTTAATGCTTTGCTAGTATTATTTTCCTTATCATCTTGGCGCAATGCAAAAAACACAGCCACCATATGCTTGCAATACGGGCCGTTAGTATAAGGACAGTTACACTCTGCTCTCACAATTACGCCTTGCTCATCTAACTCCACCTCGACCGAATAATCATCATTGCCAGCTACTGCAGCCACATAAAGATCATCTGGCCGCTTCTCAAGCGACTCGACCCTTTTCTCTTGATGGTACTTCCTCCCGCGCGCAATAATAACTTCATCGACATATTGTTCAAAATCATTCAGTTTCATGAATAGGTTCCTCTTGCGTCCAGTATTTTGTATATATATGGTCTACCATAAATCTCATTTCTTCGTCTATTTCCGGAGGTAGTTCCTCATAGGTAATAAGTTTTCTAAACAAAGCATACGGCAAAACCTCTGCCGGAGATAAACCAGTATACCGTTTGTAGAGTTCTCGCGCTGGGCCATTGTGAAATTTATGGACAGCGTTTTCCAAATCCCAAGTGTCAATTTGCTCATCCTGCCAGGACTTGAACTGCTCTGCCAACTTTTCCAATTCCCTACGCAATTCCCGCTCATAAGCTTGACTGGCTAACTCTCTCATTTTTTTAGCAATTGCTTTGGTATATTTCATGAAACTCACTCCTATTCAATGTATTCTCCAGCTCCTTATCCCTACTGTTTGCACAAAAGTAAGCTGCTTATTAGGCATGTTTTATTTTAATTATAGGAAATTTTTTTCCTTACAACAAGGGCCTGGCCCTGTGTCCCTTTATGGCAAATAACGAAGCCCACACCATAGACTGGTGTGAGCTTCGTTATTTATGCTTTGTTTTTGGGGGATGCTTTATCATTCGCGGAGAAAGCATCATTCGCTTTGGGATTACTGAGATCATCTTCCTTCTTACCGCCATATGGACCAGGCTTATAGTTTTTGTCCGTACGAGTATCATCAGGATGATTATACTGGCTCACGTTATCACCTCACCTACTATTAGTATCCCTTACGATGCTGAAGTTATTTGTTATCTGCGGGAATCCCTTCAGTTTCCCGGATGTTACGACCATCGATATTAGGCTTGTCAGTCACATGGTTCACTCCCTAGTATTATTTTTGTCATGACAGCGAATTTTAAACAAACTCTTACCTACCTCTTTATACATCCCATGTTATAATAATAAAAAGTAACTAAAATTCATAAACATGAGTATAGTAACTAATTTACAAGGAGAACTACTAATGGAAAACAGCAAACCCGTCGCTATCCTGAATGGTGCTATCATTACAGCAGAAGGAGAATATTCCTGCCGAACAATCAAATTAGAAGACGCTAGAAAACTTATTCAGTCCGCTCCTGAGGTTATTTCGGCAGTGGGACACCAGGCTACAGCAGAAATACTTACTGATCTTCTGGGAACAGAAATCACTTTAAATAGAATCAATTTTCATCAGGAAGCAGGACAGCAGGCACTGGTATTCAAGCTCAACAGTCGCCCCGCCGAAGGAATCATTCTCTCCCGTAAGGAAATTGAGGAATTTGGATACCAATTTCAACTGCTGTCTAGATATTCGTAGCTTATTACCGCCTAAATAGGCGGTCAGGTCGTTGATAAAGCCCCATCTGCGTTGCACCCGTACAGGGTAAGCCGAAGTTCTAAGGTACTAAAGTGCCAAGAACTTCGCATTCAGGCCTGCGGGAGCTCGCTAGCCGTACCCGCGCTGTACTGTCTTCGCTCGCTTCCTCGGCCTTCCTAGCATCTGGAACTTTCTGAACGACCTGGGAATAGCTTTTCAACAAACCGACCGCCTAAATAGGCGGTATTTTTATTTGGGAAAAAAATAAAGCTTACTCCTGTTTCAACAACATGAGTAAGCTTTAGGGCATTTCCTATGACAATTATATCAGCACGACACCGGTACAATGGTCATGGTTTTTACATCTACCAGGCCACGATCAGTTAGCTTCAAGTCAGGAATGACAGGCAAGCTGAGAAAGGCCAGGGTTAAAAAAGGGTCAAATTCAGGCCGTACTCCCAGCTGGCGGGCCTGTGCCAGCAATTCTTCCAGTTCACGGTGTACTGCTTCCAGGTCTTGATCGGACATCAGCCCAGCAATAGGTAATGCCAGTGAACCGATAATTTTACCCTCCACAGCAATAGCCAAGCCGCCTTGTAAACGTTTAATTTCTTCTACTGCCGCCAGTATATCAGCATCATTTGCTCCGGCTACTACCAGGTTGTGTGAATCATGGGCAATCGACGAAGCTATAGCCCCATATCGCAAGCCCAAGCCGTGCAATAGCCCCAAGCCAATCCGTCCTGACCGGTGATGCCGTTCAAAAACAGCCAGTTTGACAATATCTTGTTCTCCGTCCGGCAGAAACTGGCCATTTTTAACATTTACGGTCATTTGTTTTTCTTTCGTGACAATTTGATGCGGGATTAGCTCAATAACACGGGCAACAGAGGAATGGGCGGCGATTCGCAAATCATCAGCATTGCTATTTCCGATATGTACAGTATTAAGTACTTGTTGCGCTTCGGCAGGCGAAGGGGTAAATAGCGCCCTGCCGTCACTGGCTGCTAAGCAGCCGTCTTTAAATACCATTGCCGGCTGCCAATTCGTGAGGTCCCTAAAGGCAAGAATGTCGGCACGGTAGCCTGGAGCAATAGCGCCCAATTCATAGAGCCTGAAGCATTCGGCTGCATTCAGTGTAGCTATTTGAATAGCCGTTGCCACTGGCAGACCGGCCTGAATGGCTTCCTTTACCATTTGATTAATATGGCCAAGCCGGATTAGATCTCCCGGATGACGATCATCAGTGACAAAAAGACACCGCCGGGAAGTATAGGCATCAATTGCCGGCAGTAAGTCGAGCAGATTTTTGGCCGCTGTCCCCTCCCGCAGCATGACATACAGCCCTTGCGACAGCCTTTCCAGCGCTTCTTCCTCAGTTGTACACTCATGGTCTGAATGAATACCTGCTGCTGTGTAAGCTGTCAGGTTTTTCCCGCTCAGCCCGGCACCATGACCGTCTATCAGCTTATGACAAGCTACTTTTAGCTTTGCCATAACCTCTTGCCGGCAACTAACTATCCCCGGATAGTCCATCAATTCTCCTAATCCCAGAATACAAGGATGATTGATGAATTCAGCCAGATCATCTGCTGTCAGCACGGCGCCTGAGGTTTCGAGAAAAGTGGCGGGAACGCAGGACGGCAGCATGAAATAAATGTTCATAGGAAGATCAACGCAAGCAGTAAGCATATACTGTAAGCCTTGCTTACCGGCAACATTGGCTATTTCGTGAGGGTCGGCCACAACGGTAGTTGTCCCTTGAGGCAGTGTTGCCCGGACAAACTCAGCAGGACTGACCATGGAGCTCTCCAAATGCACATGCCCGTCAATAAAGCCAGGTGTTAAAACCATTCCCGTACAATCTATTTCCTGTAGGCCCTCATAGCGGCCTGTTCCCGCCACATAGCCGCCGGTTATGGCGATGTCGGCAATACCGAACCGTCCGGTAAAAACATTAAAAACCTGACCGCCCTTCAGGACAACCTCTGCTGCCTGCCGCCCTGCTGCTACCGCAATCAAATCCTCAATTGGCTTTTTGCTCATGTATCCCCCTATGTCTATCGCCTAATGAAGTCGCATGTAGAAGTTGATTAGAAAAGCTGCTGAAATAAGCCACATGAAGACACTCACTTCTTTGGTGCGCCCTGCTAAGGTTTTTAAGAAGGTATAGCTGATAAAGCCAAAGGCAAAGCCATTGGCAATACTAAAGGTAAGGGGCATCATAATGATGGTCATAAAAGCAGGCAGGCCATCGGTAATATCCTCAAACTCAACATGACGGATTGAACTAATCATGAGTGCCCCTACCAGCACTAAGGCCGGTGCAGTAGCAAAGCCCGGGACCAAACCAATAAGCGGGCTGAATACCAGGGCTACCAAAAAGAGCGCGGCTACGGTAACGGCAGTCAAGCCTGTTTTACCGCCCTCTGCAATACCGGCAGCACTTTCCACATAAGAGGTTACTGTCGAAGTACCCACAGCAGCACTGATCAGTGTGCCTACAGCATCCGTTGTTAAGGCTTTGTCCAGGTTTTCAATTTCACCTTTATCATTCATCAATTTGGCTTTGCTGGTCAGACCGATCAAGGTACCCATATTATCAAACAGCTCAACAATGGTGAAGGTAAAAATAATCGAAAAGATACCATATGCCAAGGCTCCGGCAATATCCAGCTGCATAAAAGTGGGTGCCAAGCTAGGCAAATGAAAACTCATAATATCCTGAATGCCTTTAGGTACAGGTACAGCACCAAAGATCATTCCTAATAGTGTGGTTGTTAAAATACCAATTAAAATTGCACCTTTTACTTTCCTGGCGATCATTACAGCAGTAAGCACTAAGCCAATGCATGCCAACAATGGTTCTATGGCAGTCAGTTTGCCAACAGTTACAAAGGTTGCTTTATCTGCAATAATAATACCGGCGTTTTTCAGACCAATAAATGCGATAAACAGCCCAATACCGATGCCGATCGAATATTTGAGATTCATGGGCACAGCCTTGATAATTGCCTGCCGTATGCCGCCAAGTGTCAAAATGAGAAATAAAACACCTGAAAAGAAAACTGCTCCTAAGGCAACTTGCCAAGGCAGATGAAGTACCCCTACCACATAATAAGCAAAAAAAGCATTAAGTCCCATACCGGGAGCAACAGCCACCGGGAAATTAGCCCATAATCCCATCAGCAGGGTCGCGCAGGCAGTAGAATAAATAGTCGCTGCAATAGCAGCCTCTTTGGGAATTCCCGCATCAGCCAGAATGTTGGGATTAACAAAAATAATATACGCCAATGCTACAAACGTGGTTATTCCTGCTAATACTTCTGTCTTAACATCTGTGCCTTTTTGCTTGAGCTTAAACAGATTTTCCAGTAAGCCTTTATCGCTTGCTCCGTTTGGTTGCAGGTTGGTTTTCATCCTTATTCCTCCTTATTGTATTCCTACTTTGTCCACCTACCCATGCTTTTTGTAATTTTATCCCCCCTTGTATATATACAGGATCGCTCGATCAATTAAAACCACATTTTCTTATTGCAATATTCATACCATTCTAAGAGCATTCTCTTTCAATTGATTTAATTACCTGAAAATTCCAGTTTCAGCTCTCACAAGCGGTATGAATTTAAGCAACTTTCCGGCAAAGAAGCACATCTATTCGTATCATCCTGAGATTTCTATCCGCAATCTGATACTTAATTCAAAAAGCTGGTATTCTCTCACTATAGAGAATACCAGCCTATTTTTCGTCCTGCGAATGTCGTGGGCTATGTTACCCCTCTACTAGAAAGTTCCTCAGCTCTGCAACAGTCTCCACTATATGATTGGGTTGTGCCTGCTCCAGCTCTTCCCGGCTGCCATAGCCATAAGTGACACCAACAACATCGATGCCATTACGCTTCGCACCGAGGATATCATGCATACGGTCTCCGATCATAATAACCTTATTGCGGTCGTAATCACCCAGCTCGGATAGGGCGTATTCAATTACTTCATGCTTTTCTACCCTTGTACCATCCAGGTTACTGCCGACAATCGCCTGGAAGAAATGGTTCAGCCCGAAATGTTCCAGTATCTGTACAGAATAGACAGTAGGCTTTGAAGTTGCCACAATCAAAGTTTTTCCCTGATTGTGTAATGCTTGCAGCAGCTCGGGAACATCCGGGAAAACAGCATTCTCGTATAACCCGATTGTCGAAAAACGTTCCCGATAATAATCAATAGCCTGTGCTGCCTCGTCATCATTGAGATGGTAATATTCCTTAAAAGAATAGGTAAGAGGCGGTCCAATAAAGGGAATGAGTTTATCCAGGTCCGGTTCTTTAATCCCCATTTTTCCCAAAGCATATTGAACACAGGTAGTTATACCAATCTTAGGATCAGTTAGTGTTCCATCCAGATCAAATAATAAAATAGAATACATTTATTTCTCCTCCGGTACAATCCACCAGTTATAGGCTTCATAAGGCTTGCGGCGCCGGAATAATTCCTGACGGGTTGCGATATAACTGTTTTTCACGTCCCCCAGCCGGCCGCTGTGTTCCGCCATGCCTGCCGGTGAAAATCGCTGGTGCTTAGCTTCAGCAAAAGCAATAGCATATCCCTCGCCGGTATTCTTTATTTCGCCGGTGGCATTGCACATACTACAGCGCACCTGGCCCGCTGGGCTTAACTGCAGCATACTGCTGCCACAGCTTTGACAGGCCAGTACACCGGGCGCTGCCGAAATTGGCGCTGCCGAAGAGTCAATTAGCTTAGCGGCTAACTGCCGCGCTGCTCCCAATGTGTCCGGTTCAACCACTTCACCGGGGCTTGCTGCCTGCACCAGCATATCACCTACAACATCGAGATGCAAAAACCGGGCAAAGTTATTTACAGCTTCGCGAGCATATCCTTCCCAGCCTGGTATACCATAAACAGTAGCAGTGACACACTTTTTACCGGTAAATTCATGACTGTTGGCCAAAATGGCAATCAAGCGATCAGAGATTGTTTTAATACTCGTCTGGGAGCCAAGAAAATAACAGGCTGATGCAATAATAACGGCATCGGCTGCTTTAATACGCTCTAGCAAAAAGGCCAGGTGATCATTAATAATGCAGTTTTTATCTTCCGGCAGACAGGCATAACAAGCCTTGCATGCCTCGACATGCAGTGAGGGCAGGTGGATCATTTCCTTATCAAATTCGGCAGGCAGTGAAGCCAGCATTTCTTTAACCAATATTTCCGAATTACCCAGTTTGCGCGGTGAAGCGACTAGGCCAAGAATTCTCAAATCAATACCTCCCTGTATATGTCTATGATTATTGATAAATTCGTCATATCTGGCCTGATTACCTGCTTATATGCCATCTCCATCTATCCCAATCGCTCCCGGGGCTGCCAGTTTCTTATCAGCATTTGCCGTCATTTTTCGCTGATTTCCTTTTGTAATAATAATAACAGCTACTACAATGATTACCGCAGCCAGTCCATCTTGGATCGTCATCTGCTCACCTGCCAATGCCCATCCGAGTATGACTGCTACTATAGGGTTCACATAGGCATAGGTGGAAACGATAGTTGGATCAGCTGCTTTTAACAGCCAAATAAAAGCACTAAACCCGACAATTGACCCGAAAAATATTAAATATCCGAGAGCTAACGCCGAATGCATAGAAACTTGGGCAATTTCAAGCCGTCCGCCTTCACCGGTAATCAGTCCAAACAAAAAACAGAAGAAACCGCCTGCCAACATTTGCATCGCAATTGCCATAAAGGGCGCATCCGGCAGTTTGGCAACTCGCGAATACATCGATCCCACTGCCCAGGATAGAGATGCAGCCACCAATGCACCATAACCAATCCAGGGAACGGCTGTATTCGCCACATCATTACCGGAATTTTTCACTAACAAAATAATACCCATAAAACCTAGTACTAAACCAAAGAAAATTGTACCGCTCGGACGGGTACCGCCCTGCCACAGCCAGGCAAGCAAGGCCATCCACAAAGGTACGGTAGCTACAATAATAGCTGCAATGCCACTCGGTACCATTTGTTCAGCCCAAACCACACCGCCATTACCGCCTAGCAGCAGTAAGCCGCCAACAATGGCAGCATTTTTCCAGTGAGTAACTGTTGGCTGCCGGGCTCCCCTGGTCATTTGCCAGGCGTACACAATGGCTCCTGCTGTCATGAACCGTATTCCGGCCATCATAAAGGGAGGCATTGTTTCAATAGCAAACTTCATCGCCAAATAAGTGCCTCCCCAGAAAATATATACCGACAGCAAACCTGCCACAATGGGTAACGTAATTTTCATATTCTTCTTCCTCCTTAATTTAACGTCATTTCGGTTGTTTCTTTCAGTGTTGTCAAGACAATAATTGTCTTTGTGGAAATGTAGTCCTCCCGGAGGTTCTCCTTCAGAAGACGGCTTAAAGCCTCGGTATTACGTGTCCGCACCTTAATGAGGTAGCAATCTTCACCGGCAATATTGTGAACTTCTTGGACACCAGGAATTTTGACCAATGCCCCTTCTATGTCTTTAGGTCCAATAACTTTCACTAATACAAATGCCAGCATATCCAAACCAATTGAATGGGGATTTAATTTAGCCTCATAACCTTGTATGATGCCCTGTTCCTCCAGTTTCTTTATCCGGGTTAAAGTCACTGACGGCGCAAGATCAATCTGCCTGGCGATTTCAACATTAGTCATTCGGGCATTTTTTTGCAGCAGGGTGAGAATTTTTTTATCTTTTTGATCCATATAAATTCACCTCAGAAATATTATAATTCTGTTATACACTTTTTATCAACAATTAAATTCTATATCAATCATAAATAACAGAATAATATTATTAATTTTATTCTTAAAACAGATTATAATTCTGTATTGTATTTTGTTTCGAATTTTTTCCAAGTTTAGCTGCCGTATTAATAATGCCGGTTGGGTTTCACCTACCGTCGTTGCTTATTTGCTACTTAATTTCTCTAATTGTAACAAAGTCTGCCACCCAGGTCTTACGGTATTTCACTTTGTAAATTTAAGCACTGCATTAGCTTTTGGGCGCAAAAAATCCCGGCCCCTCATTGACGAGAAGCCGGGATTTTTTATCTTATTTAAAATCTACTGAGAACAGGCAGGTAATGCCTTTTAGTTTATAATCTTCTTTCTTATGCAGTGAGTAAGCCGGTACATCAAGATCAACATTCTTAAACTGGCGCTCACCGTAGGAAACATTGAAATGTGTGTCTTTAGCTATCTGATAGCTAATACCCGCTTCCCAGAACAAAACGTCTTTACCGCCAAAAACTGCGGCAAATAAGGTCGATTTTTCATCTAACTTCTGATTAGCTATCAAGCCGGCATGAACGGAGGCTATGGTCGCCGGTTCGACTGTATTGCTGTAGGAGAACTTATTCTGCACCCATCCGGCAACTGCAGCCACGTTCGGGCTAAGGCGACGGATCAAATTAAATTCCTGATGAGTCGATTTACCGTATGTATTGACAGTAGTATGCAAAGAAGTAGAGTAAGCACTAAAATCTTCAGATTTAAACTTTCCACCCTTAAATTGAATAGCCCAATCGTCACCCAGTCCTGCTGTAACTCCATATTTAAAGCCTGACTTGCCGCCTGCTTCGCCCTCTACTTCTCCTGAGCCATGAAATGTTGAATTCAGCGTACTGCCAAACTCTACTGTTATATCGCCCTTTTCAAAATCAGTTACCGGAGATGCATAGGCGGCGGTTGCGCCTGCCATAAGAACTCCAAGAACTGCTGCTATAATCTTCTTTTTCAATCTTTTTCCCCCTCAATTAAATAAAACAACTATCACATGTCGTTATTGATTCGTCTTCGTAATTTTCACTTCTCTATATTACCATAAAACAAGGGGTTGTAAAGAAAAGACTGACTAGTCAGCACCAGATATTAGGATCTAGTCAAAATTTCTGTCTGGTACGATGAGTGGCTTGGGCCGTCAGCGGGTTTTCCGGCCAATAATGTTTAGGATAACGGCCTAGCAATTCCTTGCGAACATCGAAATAAGTTGTCTTCCAAAAGCTGTTTAAGTCCTGGGTTACCTGCACCGGTCTTTGGGCCGGTGAGAGCAGGTGCAAGGTCAGAGCAACCTTACCATGGCCGATACGAGGCGTTTCGGCAAGCCCGAACATTTCCTGCAGGCGTACCGACAATGCCGGTGCTTGAGAGTTGCTATAATCAATGGCAATTTTTTGCCCACTGGGAACAGTGATGTGAGTAGGAGCGCCAACCTCCAGTTGCTGCCGCTCCTGCCAGGTAAGCAAACCTTCCAGAATAGCAGTCAAATTAAGCCGCTGGAGATCAGCGCTGCTGCTCATATCATAGATGTACGGCCCTAGCCACTGAGCAAGATTAGCGATTAGCAGTTCGTCAGAGGTGTCCGGCCAGCGCTCAGGTTCCAGATAATGCATAAATCGGATACGGTGGTGCCACTGTCTGGCCGTCTTTGTCCAGGGCAGAATATCCAGGCCCGTTTGAGCAATACCTGCTAAAAGCGCCTCGAGACATTCGTCCCGGCCGGGAAGCATGGGAGTATCCTGTAAAAGCAGCTCTCCCAGGTACTCCCGGTTACGGCCCCGCACTGCCTGTGCATTGCTGTCCCAGAAAACCTGGGTCTGCTTTTCAAGCTGCATACCAAAGTGCATTCTCAGGCAATTGACCTCAATAGGAGCAGCCAGTAAAATATGGCTCTCGATACCTTTATCATCTAGTTCAGCTGCTACCAGATAACACTGGTTGCTAAGTGCCTGGACATAAGGCAAAACAGCCCCTCTGCCATTGCGCATGAGAAACCGCCCGTCATTTCTTCTTTGGGCAATACGGTCAGGATAAGCAAAGGCCAGCAATAACCCGCAGTCCCTGCTGTCCGATTTTTTATCTGCTTGGAGTGAAAAGGCTGCTTGCCAGTAGTTTATTTCAGTACACATCCGGTGATACACTGCCGGTTCTATCTTATGCTGACCAACTTGTCCACCTTGATGGAGAGCATCCACTCGTAACCGCAAGTCGGCATCACGGCTGCCATCGCCGCGAAACACATCCCGTTCATTGAGTATAACTGCCAGTTCACAGGCTAATTGACCAAGACCTAGGGGTATTGCTTGCACTATCATGTGGGCTAACCGCGGATGAAGCCCCATTTCAGCTAAACGCCTGCCATGGGCTGTAATCTGGCCTTCTGTGGTTATCGCGCCCAATTGACAGAGCAGTTCCCGGGCCTGCTCTACAGCAGCTGCCGGCGGCAGGTCAAGCCACCGTAACTCAGCCGGCTGGCGCACGCCCCAGACGGCTAGCTCCAGAACCAGCGAAACTAAATCAGCTGCTCTGATTTCAGGTGTGCTTTGCGCCTCTAGCCGTAAACCTTCCTGCTCTGTCCACAGGCGATAACAGATTCCCGGACCTAAGCGGCCAGCCCGGCCCCGGCGCTGGTCAGCTGAGGCCCGCGAAACTGCAATTGTCTCCAGACGGGTCATACCTGTCCGGGGTGAAAAACGGGGGACGCGCATGCGGCCACTGTCAATAACGATATGCACGCCCTCTACCGTCAAGCTTGTCTCAGCAATGGAAGTAGCAAGCACCACTTTTCGCTGACCGCCAGAGCTTGGCGCAATAGCTCTGTCCTGCACCTCAGGCGGCAAATTACCATAGAGAGGAGCAATCCGGATACCGGTAAGTGCCATCTCAGTCAGTTGTCTTTCAACGCGGCGAATTTCACCGGCTCCCGGCAGAAAAACCAACATATCGCCTGAATGACAGTTAAGCGCTGTTACAATTACCTGAACAACAGCAGTGTCCATTCTTCCCTGAAGGGGACGCTCAAGATAACGCGTTTCCACCGGAAACTGACGGCCTTTACTGACAAAAACAGGTGCCTGATTGAGCAGAGCGGCAACCGGCTCGGCCTCCAGCGTAGCTGACATAACAAGAATACGCAGGTCACTGCGAAGCACTGCCTGAGCTTCCAAGGCCAGTGCCAGACCCAAATCAGCCTGCAGGCTGCGTTCATGAAATTCATCAAAAATAATCAATCCCACGCCGGTAAGCTCCGGATCGCTTTGCAGCATCCTTGTCAGAATACCTTCGGTAATGACTTCTATCCTGGTTTCAGGCCCTACCTTACTGTCTAAGCGAACCCGGTAACCGACAGTGCCGCCCACCTGCTCGCCCAGCAAAGAGGCCATATACCGGGCAGCGGCACGAGTTGCCAGACGGCGAGGCTCAAGTATGAGGATACGACGTCCGGCCAGCCATTGTTCATTTACCAAAGCAAGTGGTACCCGGGTGGTTTTACCAGCCCCCGGCGCCGCCACTAAAACAGCATTGCCCGGCAACCGGAGCGACTCTTTTAAGGCCGGCAAAATAGCTTCTATCGGCAACTGGGTCAATACCTTCACCTCATTAGAACATAATGAAAAAGCATTATTTGCTGATTGACAGGCAAATAATGCTTTTATCGTGCTTTAGGACAAGCGTTGTAATTCGCTAATGATATCGGCTATTTCTTCTTTACGATCTACAGTGTCCAGCGAATCATTGGTGGTCAGAATGAAGTCCAGATAGTCCTGAATTTCGTCAATAGCATCGATGATTTCTTCCTGCTCTTGGGGAAGAGCTTCTTTTATACCATCGAGTTTTTCGATAACCACACCTAGCTTTTCAGCTACATCATCACTATTCCCTGGTTGAATAACATCTTGCAAAATTGCTACTACTGGCTGAAAATCTACCTTACTAATACAACTCACTCCTTTTTTAAGGATGTACAATACTACTTTTTCCGCTTCGTCCTGCACCTATTCGTCATTAGTGACAAAGGATTTAATAACCAGTTTTTAAGCTGAATGATTACTGGCTAAGGCGGCAGGAGAGCCTTGAAAGGAAACTTGTAGTGCTGACAAACATCCATGAGTTTATTGTATTCTGTACAGGAGATAAATTTCCTCTCTTTCACAAGAAGTTTGTGTCGTTTTTTGCAAATCATTCTGCAAGAGCATACATATCTTACTATTACGCTATGTCCATTTCTTTCAGTAATGGTGAAATGCTAAATTCCGCTGCTGTAGCTGCCCGGACTTTATCAATAGCCACCCCTGGTGCAACTTCACTTAGCACTAATCCCTGCCCGGTTACCTGAAAAACAGCCAGATTGGTTACGATCATCTTTACTACTGCTTTTCCCGTTAACGGTAAGGTGCACTCTTTTACTATTTTGGGAGCACCGTCTTTAGCGGTATGCTCCATGGCAACAATAACTTGTTTTGCTCCCACTACCAAATCCATGGCACCGCCCATACCGGGGACGATTTTACCGGGAACCATCCAGTTAGCAAGGTTACCCTGCTGATCAACTTCCAGTGCTCCCAGTACGGTAAAATCAAGATGACCGCCGCGCACAATAGCAAAGGACATGACACTATCGAACATGGCTCCGCCTGGCAGGATAGAAGCAGGCTTTGCTCCGGCATTTACCACGTCCGGGTCGATAGGATCAAGAGCCGGCCCCAGACCAATATAACCATTTTCAGAGTGCAGCAGCACCGCCATACCTTTCGGTATATATTCAGCCACCACTGTAGGAATACCAATGCCAAGATTTACAACATTCCCATCCTTGAACTCAAGAGCGACACGTTTAGCAATAATTTCTTTAGCATCCACTGTCAGCATTCCTCCCTGAAAGGCAAATATAATCAACGAAAATTCCGGGAATCATGACTTGATCCACATCAATCTCGCCAACTTCGACGATACGGTCTACTTCAGCAATAACAATATCCGCCGCCATTGCCATCACCGGATTAAAATTACGGGTAGACCTGCGGCAAATCAGATTTCCACTCTTATCACCTACAGTAGCTTTAATCAGCGCTACCTTCGCTCTTAGCGGCATTTCTAACAGATAATCCTTGCCATTAACATTGATAACTCTTTTATTATCGGCAACTACCGTTCCCAGCCCGGTGGGAGTTAAAACACCGCCCAGACCGGAACCACCGCACCGCAGGCGTTCGGCTAATGTGCCTTGGGGAACTAATTCTACTTGGAGCTCACCGCTGTGCATTTGCTTACCCGTTTCAGGGTTTGTCCCAATGTGAGAAACGATTATTTTTTTTACCTGGCGGCCGGCAACCAGCCGTCCAATGCCCTTATCGAAAAAGGAAGTGTCATTGCCAATAACAGTCAGGTTCTGAAACTGCTTTTCAACTAGATAGTCAATCAGCGATTCCGGTGTACCTACTGCCAAAAATCCGCCTATCGCCAACGTAATGCCATGGGAAAGATGTTCTTCGCACTGCGGTATTGTAATTACTTTATCCATTTTTGCCTCCATGTCTTTATGATAGGTCACATAACAACGAGGAATCCCACTGTCGGTGGGATTCCTCACTGTTTTTTATCGGTCTGGCAGTTCCAGATTCATCATAGCTGAACTCAGCGACTTGCCGTGAATATCCAATGCCAGTGTACGGGTTACACCACCGCCCAAGGCTTGATACATAACGAAATTAAGAGCTCCCACATTAGGCAGTTCATAGCGAACTACTTCCCCTTGGACGATCTCGGAGAAATACGCTTTTACCCGCTCAGCGGTAACATGTTGTTTAATAAAATCATAATTTGCCGGATCATAGGCAATTACCGATATGTTAGAGGTATTGCCTTTGTCACCGGTTCTGGAGTGTGCAATTTCACGCAGTTTCATCTTACAACACCTCGTATTGTACAGTGTATTTTACTAAGGAGCGGGGAATAAGTGCCGAAACCATAGCGACGACCTCTCTGGCAACTTTCCATGCACCGGCGCCGCCAGCCGGACCGTTAGTATACAAGGTTTCTACTTCATTACCGATGCGGACAGCTTCTTTCATGTTTTTCGTCCGGCCGGTCACTCTGGCTCTTACCTCATACGGCTCATGGCCGCTTGACAGTTTCGGACTGTGCAAGGAATTAACGCCAATCAGGTCAGAGCGCAGTTCCTGATATTCTACTCCCATCAGCTTCAGCCTTGCTTCAACAATATCAAGAGCAAGCTGACCGCGATTCACCGCTCCCGGACCGGCATAACTAATTTGACCTTCGCCGATATAGCTGTCAATATATCCAATGGAAACCTTGAGAAAATCGGTTTTAGGACTGCCTTTGCCGCCTGTTACCTGAACCACGTCTTTTGCTACCTGGCTAAACGTGATTTCGCTAAAATCAGCTACTACATCTGGCGTGATATAGGATTTAGGGTTGTGTATTTCATACAGCAATTGCTCTTTGCAGGTAGCTAACGTCACCATACCGCCAGCTTCGGCAACTTTGGTAATGATGAAGCTGCCATCTTGCTGTACTTCGGCAATAGGGAAGCCTAGTCGAGCTAATTCTGCCACATCTTTATAGCCCGGATCAGCGAAATAGCCGCCTGTAACCTGACCGCCGCATTCCAGCAGATGTCCCAGAGCAGTAGCCTGGCCCATAAGATTGTAATCATCTAACGACCAGCCAAATTCATGGATAAGCGGGGCGATAAATAGGGCCGGATCAGCTACACGACCGGTGATAACGACATCAGCACCATTTTTCAAAGCTTCCACGATGGGCTCTACGCCTATATAAGCATTGGCTGAAACTAATTTATCCTTAATGGTTGCTAATTTCGCGCCAGTTTCTTCAATGGTATAATCGTACCGGCTTATGACTTCCAATACATCATCACCGGTAACTGCCGCAATTTTAAGCCCTTTAAGGCCTAGTTTCTCTGCGATTTCCTTGACCTTACGGGCACCGGCAACAGGGTTTGCCGCTCCCATATTGGTAATAATTTTTACTCCATTTTGCTGGCATACGGCAAGTGTTGCTTCCATACGTGCAGCCAACAAGGCATCATAGCCGGCATTGGGATC
>Ga0366780_1033_pt1 | contig 21153 bp, 20 predicted proteins | sample BONcelN113001E11_FD_207073 | JGI IMG/M metagenome (GOLD analysis project Ga0366780, IMG submission 207073) | Enriched cells from coal bed in the Powder River Basin, Montana, United States - BONCAT cells N11 rep2 HSBNCT.N11.300.1.E11 ...
GGTACTGGTTCTGGTGCGGCGTGCGGCCACGCAAATCATGGCGGCGGGTTTTCAGCACCAGCGGCAGCTGCTCGCTGGTCTCGTCGACAACAACCTCATTCGCTTCGCTGGCTTCCTCGGCGCGTGCCGGCTTGGCGGATTTACGCGGCGGCGCGGTTTGCCCGGCGCGCTGTTCCACCAGGGCGAGTTGCACATCGTCGACCGAGATCGGCTTGTCGGCCTGCTCATAAAAGCGCTCGAGGATTTGCACTGCTGCCGCGGCGTCGGTGCCGCTGACGATGAATTTTTCACCGCGGCGGAATACCGTCACATCCAGCGCCGCGCCGATCTGCCGGAGGTTTTCATCCATCGGGCCGCAGAGGTTGGCAAGGCGCTTGTTGTCGAGCGGCTGGGGAATGAAATGCAATGGTTCTACGGGTGTCTTGGCTTTCACGGTCGCCTCAGCCCTGCAGCACCAGCGCGCCGCGCAGGGAATAGGGGTTGCTCTGGGTGATGCTGACATCCAGCATCTGGCCGACCAGGCGCGCTGCCTGCGGGCCGCCATCGAAATTCACCACGCGGTTGCACTCGGTGCGTCCCTGCAGTTCGCTCGGGTTCTTGCGCGACGGGCCTTCAACCAGGATGCGCTGGGTGGTATTGAGCAGCGCATCGCTGTAGCGGCGGGTATTGTCGGCAATAACTTTTTGCAAACGCTGCAGGCGTTCCAGCTTGACTTCATATGGCGTGTCGTCGACCAGGTTGGCGGCCGGCGTGCCGGGACGCGGGCTGAAGATGAAGCTGTAACTGTTGTCGTAACCGATATCGTCGATGAGTTTCATCATTGCTTCAAAATCGGCATCGGTTTCACCGGGGAAGCCGACGATAAAATCGGAGGAAATCGCGATATCTGGCCGCACTTCACGCAGGCGGCGGATGATCGACTTGTATTCGAGCGAAGTGTAGCCGCGCTTCATCGCCATCAGGATACGGTCCGAGCCATGCTGCGCCGGCAGGTACAGATGGTTCACCAGCTTGGGCACCTTGGCATACGTGTCGATCAGGCGCTGGGTGAATTCCTTCGGATGGCTGGTGACGTAGCGGATGCGTTCAATACCGTCGATTTCGGCGATGTATTCGATCAGCAGGGCAAAGTCGGCGGTGTCGCCGTCAGCCATCTCACCACGGAAGGCATTGACGTTTTGCCCCAATAAAGTGATTTCCTTGACGCCTTGCGCGGCGAGACCCGCGACTTCGGTCAGCACATCATCGAAGCGGCGCGAGACTTCCTCGCCGCGCGTGTAGGGCACCACGCAATAGCTGCAGTACTTGCTGCAACCTTCCATGATCGAGACGAAGGCAGTGGCGCCTTCCACCCGTGCCGGCGGCAGGTGGTCGAACTTTTCGATTTCCGGGAAGCTGATGTCGACCTGCGAGCGGCCGCTGGTGCGGCGCTGCGCCAGCAAGTCCGGCAACCGGTGCAGGGTTTGCGGACCGAATACCACGTCAACATAAGGCGCGCGCTTGATGATGGCTTCGCCTTCCTGCGACGCCACGCAACCGCCCACGCCGATCACGAGGTTGGGGTTCTTGAGCTTGAGTTCGCGCACGCGACCCAGGTCGGAAAAGACTTTTTCCTGGGCCTTTTCGCGCACGGAGCAGGTATTGAAGAGGATGACGTCGGCGTCGTCCGGCGTATCGGTCTTGACCAGCCCTTCGGCGACATTGAGCACATCTGCCATCTTGTCCGAGTCGTACTCGTTCATCTGGCAGCCAAAGGTTTTGATGAATACTTTCTTTTGCATGAATCTGAATAGGCGGTGGTGTGCCGCGTTGCTGTGCGTGTTGCTACGTTACCGGGCCGGATCCATCTGGATCGTGGCTTGCTGCGGCTGGGCCGGATTGATCTTTTGTTCAGCCGGCGTTTGCGCCGCTTCGCGCGGCGTCAGGATCCAGATACGGTCGACATACCCCTCGAAATCCTCGGTGTAATTGACGACCACATCGCTTGCGCTGATCGATGCCGGCATCTGGATTAGGTTGTCCTGGTTAAAGATGCGCCCACCAGCCGACATGCGGCGCGCTTTGCCATTGAGCACGATTTCCGGGAAGGCGCCCATGGTAAAGATGCCGCGCTTGGCGATTTGCGGGAAGGGCCGTTCCACCGCAAAGGCGAAAGCGGTTACCAGCATTAATACACCAGCGGTCAGAAATCGATGAATCCTCATGTCAAACTCCATGGCGATGAGTGGCCGGCATGCATGCCGACTGCCGGGCAGTTTCCCGCCAAAAAGCAAAAGACTTCAGAAAACCTTTGAGAAATCAATTGCTTGCGATGGGAAAATGCCGGGGAATGGTACGAAGTGTACCATTAATGAAGGTGCCGATTCGGGGGTATTCCTTGCAGGATGCTGATTTCGACAACATGGCATGCCATTACTGGCTGAAAAAGCGTTCGACCTCTTGCAGACAGGCGGCTTTTGCGGCTTCGTCCAGAAAGGATGCCGCAAAGCTATTGCGTGCCAGCTGGCGCGCATGATCGCGGGTCAGGGGCAAGGCTTCGAATGCGGCGAACAGGTTGTCATTCATGTAACCGCCGAAATAGGCCGGATCGTCGGAATTCACCGTGGCAGCCAGTCCCGCTTCCAGCAGCGTCAGCAGGTTATGGTCTTGCATGCGGTCAAAGACGCGCAGCTTGATATTCGACAGCGGGCACACCGTCAGAGCGGTTTTCTGCCGGACCAGGCGTTTTACCAGTTCGGGATCCTGCAGGCAGGCGACGCCATGGTCGATCCGCTCGACATGGAGCACATCCAGCGCCGTGCGGATATAGTCGGACGGGCCTTCTTCGCCTGCATGGGCGACCAGGTGCAAACCAAGTTCCCTGCAGCGTGCAAAGACGCGGGCGAATTTTTCCGGCGGATTGCCGCGCTCGGACGAATCGAGGCCGACACCGATGAACTTGTCGCGATGCGGCAGCGCTTCTTCCAGCGTCTGAAAGGCGTCTTCCTCGGAAAGATGGCGTAAAAAGCAGAGGATGAGCGCGCCACTCATGTGCCACTTCTCTTGCGCTTCCTGCAGGGCGCGGCTGATGCCGTTGATCACGTCGGCGAATGGCACGCCACGTGCCGTGTGGGTCTGCGGGTCGAAAAACATTTCGACGTGCCGCACATTGTCGGCGCGGGCCTTTTGCAGGTACGCGCGGGTCATGTCATAAAAATCCCGCTCTGTCAGCAGCACGCTGGCGCCGGCATAGTAAATGTCGAGAAAGGATTGCAGATCCGTGAAGGCATAGGCGCTGCGCAGCGCTTCGACGGAAGGGTAGGCCAGTTGCACGTTATTGCGCCTGGCAAGCTCGAAAATCAGCTCGGGTTCCAGCGAGCCTTCGATATGGATATGCAATTCCGCCTTGGGCATTGTTTGCAAGGTGTGGCGCAGCGCTTCATTCATGTTTTTTGACCTCCAATGGTGTTGCCGTGGCTTTCACGCCCCGCATGGTTCATGCCGGTAGTGTATTTTGAATTGGCCACGGGCGTATAGTTGCCATTTCTGCCGGCATCAGTCGCTGAAGGTATCGAACATCACATTGCGCAGCCATTGCACGCCGGGTTCCTTGTGGTACTTGGCATGCCAGAACAGGCTGATCGCAATTTCCGGCAGCATGACGGGCAAGGGCGCCGACTTCAAGCCGAACGGCGCCAGGCTTTCCTGGGCGTAGCGTTCGGGAACGGTGGCGACCATATCCGTGCGCGACAGGATGTGGCCAACCGCGACAAAATGCGGCACCGTCAGCTTGAAATGGCGGCGAATGCCTTTCGCCGACAAGGTCTCGTCGAGCTTGGCATGACCGATCTCGGATGCGCCCACCACCACATGCTCAGCCTGTGAAAATTCCTCCACGCTGATGTCGCCCTTGTCCAGCGGATGCCCCGCGCGGAACATGCAGACGTAGCGCTGCTTGAACAGGCGGCGCTGGAAAAAGCCGGCTTTCAGCTCCGGCAGCAAGCCCGCCGCCAGATCCACATGCCCGGCTTCCATCGCCTCGCGCAGGTTGGTCGAGGCATTGCGCACGGTGTTGATGGTCACGCCGGGCGCGATGCTGGCCAGGCGATCCATCAGTTTCGGCAAAAAATAAATCTCGCCAATGTCATTCATGCCGATCGTGAAGCGCCGCTTGCTGGAAGCGGCATCAAAGGTGGCGCGCTCATTGAGAGCGGTTTCAATCGTGCTCAGCGCATAGGCAATCGGTTCGGCGAGCTGCAGAGCATAGGGGGTCGGTTCCATGCCGCGCGATGTGCGCAGGAACAGTTCGTCATTCAGCAGGCGCCGCAGGCGGTTTAAGGCATTGCTGACCGCAGGCTGGCTCAGGCCCAGCTTTTCCGCCACGGCCGACACGCGCCGCTGCAGCAGGAGTTGGTTGAATATCAACAGCAGATTGAGGTCCAGATCCTTCAGGTTCATGAGCAGTATTCATTTCAGTGATACACAACATTCACCGTATTCTATGGATTAATGTTGTTGCGGTAAATAGAATCCATTTCGTCTACTTACCAAGCACAAATGTCCCCAGGCATGGAACTCCTCGTTCAACCTCTCGACCGCACCCTGACCGTCAGCGCCGGCGAAAACCTGCTGGATACCCTGCGCGCGAATAACATCCCGGTGTCGTATAGCTGCATGGCTGGTCGCTGTGGCACTTGCCGCTGCAAGGTCGTTGACGGGCAAATCCTGGAGTCGGGGCCTGAGTCGAAACTGACCAATCCCAATGAAGACCGCTATGTGCTGGCTTGCATGAGCGTCTTGACGGAGAGCTGCACCATCGAGATTCCGGATGTGGATGAGGTAGTCAATCATCCTGCACGCATCATCAAGGCCACCGTGCTGGCGATCGAGGACATGACGCACGATATCAAGCGTTTGCGCCTGCGTCCGGCCAAGCCGCTGGCCTTCTCCGCAGGCCAGTACGCCATCCTGCAATTCTCTCCTGAACATATCCGCCCGTATTCGATGGCCGGCATTGCCGAGGATGACGAGCTGGAATTCCATGTGCGCATCGTGCCGCAGGGACGGGTGAGCACTTATATCGCGCAAGAACTGAAGGTCGGTGACGCGGTGCGGGTCTCCGGCCCGCTCGGCACCGCTTACCTGCGCTGCAAGCATCCCGGCCCGATGCTGTGCGTGGCCGGCGGCACGGGGCTCGCGCCAGTGCTGTCGATCGTGCGCGGCGCGCTGGCTGCCGGGATGAGCAATCCGATCCATCTGTATTTCGGCGTGCGCTCGCCGCGCGATGTGTACGGCCTTTCCTGGCTTGAGGATCTCGCTGCGCGCCACGCCAACCTGCATGTGCATGTGGTGGTGGCGACCGGCAATGACAATCCGGCCTGGCGCAACGGCCTGGTCACCGATGCGGTCGCACAGGACTGGAACAACCTGGAAGGCTGGCGCGCTTACCTCTGCGGCGCGCCGCCGATGGTCGATGCGGCCGCCATGCTGGTCAAGCAAAAAGGCATCCAGCATGAGCATGTGTATGCCGATGCCTTTTATCCGAGCGCGACCTAACAACAAGATTGAGGAGACAAAACGATGCATGCACAAGCCTTGCCTAAAGAAGTGCGCGAAGAGCGCCAGCAGTTTTACCAGCGTATCTCCAGCCGTAATCTGACCCCGCTGTGGGAAGTGCTGGGCGCGCTGGTGCCGCCGGCGCCGCGCACCGACGCCGTCGCCGCCGGCTGGCGCTACGCCGAAATCCGCGAGCAGATCATGGAAGCCGGCCGCCTGATCACGGCTGAAGAAGCCGAGCGCCGTGTCCTGATCCTGGAAAATCCCGCGCTGCGCGGCCAGTCGGCGATTACCTCGTCGCTGTACGCCGGCCTGCAACTCATCCTGCCCGGCGAAGTCGCGCCGGCGCACCGCCACACCCAGTCCGCGATGCGCCTGGTGCTGGATGGCGAGGGCGCGTACACCGCCGTGGATGGCGAGCGCACCACGATGCGCCGCGGCGACTTCATCATCACGCCATCCTGGACCTTCCATGACCATGGCAATCTCGGCGACGAGCCGGTAGTCTGGCTGGATGGCCTGGATATTCCGACCGTGCGTTTCTATGGCGCCGGCTTTGCCGAGTCGGCCAAGGCGGCTTCGCAGCAAACCGTGCGCCCGGAAGGCGATGCGCTGGCGCGCTTTGGCAGCAACATGGTGCCGGTCGATTTTTACCAGACGCCGGATCAGCCCACCAAGGTATTCGTTTATCCGTTCGCCAAGACTCGCGCATCGCTCGTCGCCATGGCCGACACCCCCGTCGATGCGCATTTCGGCCACAAGTTCCGCTTCGTCAATCCCGCTACCGGCGCTTCGCCGATGCCGACCATCGGCGCTTTCGTCCAGCGCCTGGCCAATGGCTTTGCCACGCGCCCGTACCGCTCGACCGACGGCACCGTGTACGCCTGTCTGGAAGGCGGCGGCGTGGCGCAGATCGGCGACTTCAGCTTCGAGTTCGCGCCGAACGACGTCTTCGTCGTGCCCTCCTGGCACACGCTGGAATTGCGCGCCAAGGAAGACACCATCCTGTTCAGCTACTCGGACCGTCCGTGCCAGATGGCGCTGGGCCTGTGGCGCGAAGAAAAAATTTAATCAACTTTACTGGAACCGATCATGGAATACGCCGTTTCCCCCGCACCTGTCTACACGCTGGCCGTCGCCGGACGCAGCGAGCAATTTCCCGTCAACCGCATTTTCTGCGTCGGCCGCAACTATGCTGCGCATGCGCGCGAGATGGGCAAGGACCCGGACCGCGATCCGCCGTTCTTCTTCATGAAGCCGGCTTGCGCAGCGGTGCAGGCAGGCGAGGCCGCCATCACCATTCCGTATCCGCCGATGACCAGTAACTTCCACCATGAGATCGAGCTGGTGGTCGCCATCGGCAAGGGCGGCAAGAACATCCCGGTCGAGCAGGCGCTGGAACATGTGTACGGCTATGCCGTCGGCCTGGATATGACCCGCCGCGACCTGCAGCTCGAAGCTCGCGACAAGGGCCGCCCGTGGGAGTTCGGCAAGTCGTTTGCGCAATCGGCGCCGATCGGCCCCATTCATCGCGCTGTCGACATCGGTCATCCGCGTGAAGCGGCGATTGCGCTGACCGTCAATGGCGAAGGCCGCCAGTCTTCGGACATCGCCAAGCTGATCTGGTCGGTGGCCGAGTCAATCGCTTACCTGTCGCAGTACGAAACCATCGAGCCAGGCGACATCATCATGACCGGCACGCCGGAAGGGGTAAACGCGGTCAAGCAAGGCGATGAAATGCGCGGCAGCATCGCCGGCCTGGGCGAAATCGTGGTGAAGGTCGCAGCCTGAGCCGCATAGAAGATCATTAGAGGAGACAAAAATGGGTGACATGCACTCCGTTTTTCCGAAGGAAGCGGCCTGGCAAGGCGAAGGCACCAGCCGCATTCCATTCTGGGCCTATACCGACCCGGCGATCTACAAGAAAGAACTCGAGCGCCTGTTCTATAAAGGACACTGGTGCTACGTCGGCCTGGAAGCCGAGATTCCCAATCACGGCGATTTCAAGCGCACCGTGGTCGGCGAGCGCTCGGTCATCATGACCCGCGCAGAGGATGGCTCGATCCACGTGGTGGAAAACGTCTGCGCGCACCGCGGCATGCAATTCTGCCGCGAGCGCCACGGCAACAAGAAGGAACTGGTGTGTGCCTATCACCAGTGGAATTACTCGCTCAAGGGCGACCTGCAGGGCGTGCCGTTCCGTCGCGGTGTCAAGCAGGATGGCAAGATCAATGGCGGCATGCCGAAAGACTTCAAGACCGAAGACCATGGCCTGACCAAGCTGAAGGTCGCCACCCGCGGCGGCGTCGTGTTTGCTTCCTTCGACCACAATGTCGAATCGCTGGAAGATTACATGGGGCCGGTCATCCTGCAGTACTTCGATCGTCTCTTCAATGGCCGCAAGCTGAAGATCCTCGGCTACAACCGCCAGCGCATTCCGGGCAACTGGAAGCTGATGCAGGAAAACATCAAGGACCCGTACCACCCGGGCCTCTTGCATACCTGGTTCGTCACCTACGGCCTCTGGCGCGCCGATAACAAGTCGGAGCTGAAGATGGATGGGCGCCATCGCCACGCGGCCATGATCTCGACCCGCAACAATGCCAAGGTCAAGTCGGCGGAAGTGACTGCCGGTGTCACCAGCTTCAAGGAATCCATGCAGGTCAATGATCCGCGCCTGCTCGATATCGTGCAGGAAGAGTGGTGGAATGGCCCGACCGCCGTGATGATGACACTGTTCCCCAGCGTGATTTTCCAGCAGCAGGTCAATAGTGTCTCGACCCGCCATATCCAGCCGAACGGCCATGGTTCCTTCGACTTTGTCTGGACCCATTTCGCCTTCGAGGACGATACGCCGGAGATGGTGCAGCGCCGCCTTATTCAGGCCAACCTGTTCGGCCCGGCCGGCTTCGTCTCCGCAGACGATGGCGAGGTGATCGAACTGTCGCAGTTCGGCTTCGAGCAAAAGCCGGCGCATCGCGCACTGGCCGAACTGGGTGGCACCGAAGTGGAAAATACCGACCACATGGTGACCGAGACGCTGATACGCGGCATGTATGAATACTGGCGTGAAGTGATGGGAGTGTGATGACTATGGATTTCGCCACTTATCAGGAATTGACCCAGCTGTATGCCGACTACGCGGCTGCAATCGATAGCGAAGACTGGGATAAATGGATCAATTTCTTTACTGAAGAATGCGAATACAAGGTGCAGCCGCGGGAAAACTACGAGCGTGGCTTCCCGCTGGCGACGCTGGCCTTGATCAGCCGCGCCATGCTGAAGGATCGCGCCTACGGCATTCAGGAAACCCTGTTCCATGATCCGTATTACCAGCGTCACGTGGTGGGATTGCCGCGCATCCTGAAGGTGGAAGGCGATGTGATTGTCGCCGAAGCCAATTACGCGGTGTTTCGCACCAAGCTGAGCCAGGAAAGCACGGTGTTCAACGTCGGCCGCTACCTCGACCGCATCCGCAAGACACCGCAAGGTATGCAGTTCGAATCCCGGCTGTGCATTTACGACACCGAGATGATCCCCAATTCCATCATTTATCCGATTTAAGACCATGACACAAAACTGGACCGAAGTCGTCGCTGTCGACGACGTGCCGCAGGACGACGTGATCGGCGTCGAAGTCGCGGGCAAGGATATCGCGCTCTACAACGTCGAGGGCGAGATCTACGCCACCGACAATATCTGCACGCATGGCCATGCCAGGCTGTGTGATGGCTTTTTGGATGGCCATGAAATCGAATGCCCGCTGCATCAGGGCAAATTCGACGTCCGCACCGGCCGCGCCACGTGCGCGCCGATCACCGAGGATGCCCGTACCTATCCGGTCAAGATCGAAGGTGGTCGGGTATTCCTCGCCATTGAATGAAACAAGCGTCGTCATTCCACGCAATTATCAGAATCCAATTCAAGAAGGAGATCGCCATGCAATTTTCCAAATTCATCCCGGCGCTGGCTGCCACGGCCCTCATGGGTATTGCCTCGATCGCATCGGCGCAAGTCAAGGTCGGCCTGACCGGCGCGATGTCGGGCCCGGTGGCGCTGCTCGGCCAGGACCAGTATGACGCCTTCATGCTGGCGGTCGAAGAACGCGGCGGCAAGCTGGGCGGCCAGGCCGTCACCGTGATCAAGGAAGACGACCAGTTGAAGCCGGAACTGGGCAACCAGATCGTGCGCAAGCTGATCGACAAGGATCGCGTGCAGGCCATCGTCGGCCTGGGCTTTTCGAACGTCGTGATGGCCAGCGTCAAGCCGATTGTCGAATCCGGCACCGTGGCCATCGCCACCAATTCCGGCGCCTCGCCGCTGGCAGGCGCCAACTGCGCCGCCAACATTTTCTCGACCGCCTGGCCGAACGATGGCGCTCCCGAAGCCATGGGCAAGTACATGCAGGACAAGGGCATCAAGAATGTCTACCTGATGGCGCCGAATTACCAGGCAGGCAAGGACATGCTGGCCGGCTTCAAGCGCTTCTACAAGGGTAACGTCATCGATGAAGTCTATACCCAGGTCGGTCAGGCGGATTATTCAGCCGAGATCGCGCAACTGCAGGCTGCCAGTCCGGAAGCGGTGTTTGCCTTCTACCCGGGCGGCATGGGCGTGAATTTCGTCAAGCAGCTGAGCCAGGCCGGCCTGCTGCCGAAGCTGCCGGTGTACTCGGTGTTCATGGTCGATGGCACCACCATGCCGGCGCTGCGCGATGCCGCAGTCGGCAGCATCACGGGCATGATGTGGGACGCATCGCTGAACACGCCGGAGAACAACAAGTTCGTCAAGGCATTCGAAGCCAAGTACAAGCGCGTGCCGAGCGAATACGCGGCAGCGGCCTACGATGCGGCGCAAGTCCTGGACGTGGCGTTCAAGAAGGTCGGTGCCAAGGTGGATGACAAGAAGGCCCTGGCTGCCGCAGTCAAGGCCGCCGGTGCGGAAATCAAGTCGGTGCGCGGTCCGTTCCGCTTCAACAATAACAACATGCCGGTGCAGAACTACTACGTTTTCAACGTGGTCAAGGAAGGCAATCAGGTGGTGACCAAGCAGCTCGGCGTCGCTCTGGCCAACCACGGCGATTCCTACAGCGCCAAGTGCCCGCTGAAATAAGCGCTCCATCCTAAATCAAGGAAAGCAAAGTGAGCTTCAGTCTCATCCTCTCGCAGCTCTTGAACGGACTCCAGTTCGGAGTCCTTCTTTTCCTCCTGGCGGCGGGGCTTACGCTGGTGTTCGGCATCATGAGTTTCGTGAACCTGGCGCATGGCTCGCTGTACATGCTGGGCGCCTATTTCGCCGCCACCGCCTATAACCACACCGAGTCGTTCACTGTCGCGGTCGTGGCGGCGCTGGCCGGCTGCATCGTGGTCGGTATGGCGCTCGAACGGCTTGCCGTGTCGCGGCTGTACGGCCGCGACCATCTCGATCATGTGCTTGCGACCTTTGGCATGATGATGTTTTTTAACGAAGCCGCGCGCATGCTCTGGGGGCCGCAGCCGTATTTCCTGCCAGTGCCGGACATGCTGTCGGGTACGGTGGACTTGCTCGGCATTAGTTACCCGGCTTACCGCTTCGCCATCATCGTGGTCGGCCTGCTGGTCGCGATCGGCGCGCATCTGCTGATGCATAAGACCCGTCTGGGCATGCTGATCCGCGCGGGCTCCATCAATCCGCAAATGGTCGGCGCCCTCGGCGTCAACATCAAGCTCCTGAACGCCATCCTGTTCGGTCTGGGCGCCGCGCTGGCAGGTCTGGCCGGTGTCATGGCCGGGCCGATCCTGTCGGTGCAGGTGGGCATGGGCGAGCCGGTGCTCATCACCACCCTGGTGGTGATCGTCATCGGCGGCATCGGTTCGGTGAGCGGCGCGCTCTACGCCGCCCTGATCGTCGGCATCGTCGACACCATGGGCCGCGCGTTCCTGCCGATGCTGCTGCGCGACGTCATGAGCCGCGAAGCCGCCACCGCGGCTGGTCCGGCGCTGGCGTCGATGCTGATCTATATTCTGATGGCCGTGGTGCTGGCGTTGCGTCCGCAAGGCCTGTTCCCCGCCCGGAGAGCATGATGCAAAAACAATCTTCCTTCGGACTTGCCAAAGCGGTGCCGGCATTTTTGTTGCTGCTGCTGGCGGTAGTGCCGTTTGCGGCAAGTTATTTCGAGCAGCCGTTCTATCTGGCGTTTTTCGGCCGCATCATCATTTATGCGATTGCCGCCACCGCGCTGAACCTGGCGCTGGGCTATGGTGGCCTGGTCAGCCTCGGCCATGCGCTCTTCATGGGCCTGGGCGCGTACAGCGTGGCGATTGCATCCTTCCATGAAATCGACAGCGGCCTGGCGCATCTGGCGATCACGGTCGCCGTGTGCGCCCTGGTGGGACTGGTCACCGGCGCCATCAGTCTGCGCACTTCGGGGATCGCTTTCATCATGATCACCCTGGCGTTCGGCCAGATGGGGTATTTCGTCTTCGTCAGCCTGAAGCAGTACGGCGGCGACGACGGCATCACGATCAGCGCCACCAGCAAGCTGCTTGGCCTGGATCTCGGCAATACCATGACTGTGTATGTCGTGGCTTTCGCGGTGCTGCTGGCGCTGCTGCTGTGGATGGCTCGCTTGCGCGTGTCGCCATTCGGCATGGTGCTGCGCGGCGCCCGCGAAAACGCCCGCCGCATCAATGCAATTGGCTTGCCCAGCAAGCGCTACCAGCTGCTGGCGTATGTGATGTCCTCGGTGTTGTGCGGCATTTCCGGCATCCTGCTCGCCAATCTGAACGCGTTCGCTTCGCCTTCCAACATGGCGTGGATGGTGTCGGGTGACCTGATCGTGATGGTGGTCCTGGGTGGAATCGGCTCGGTGTTCGGCCCCTTGCTCGGCGTGCTAGCCTTCCTCGGCCTCGAAGAAGTGATCAAGGGCTACACCGAGCACTGGATGGCAATCTTTGGCCCGCTGATCGTGCTGGTCGCGCTGCTGGGTAAGGCAGGCATTGTCGGCGTGCTCGAGAAATTCGATGACTGGCGCGCATCGCGTGCGGTCAGGATCGCGCCGGTGGCGGCGCAGAAGCAGGAGTCCGCAGCATGACCAGCCTCTTATCCACCGAATCGCTGTGCAAGCAATACGGCGCGCTGACCGTCACCGATAACGTGTCCATCGATGTGCGCCCCGGCGAAGTGCATGCGGTGATCGGCCCCAATGGCGCCGGCAAGACCACGCTGATCAACCAGCTTTCCGGTGAATTGCGTTCCGACCAGGGACGCGTGATGTTCGCAGGACGCGATGTCACCGCGATGGGCATCGCCGAACGCGCTCGCCTCGGCCTGCTGCGCTCCTACCAGATCACCTCGATTTTCGAGCAGTTCACGGTGCGCGAAAACGTCATGCTCGCCGCGATCGGCGCCAAGGAACATGCTTTCCGTTTCTGGCAACCCATGCTGGGCCGTGCCAGGTTTGCCGCGGCTGTCGATGAAGCCTTGCGGCTCACCGGCCTGGCGCCCCGCGCGGAAGCGCTGGTCGACAGCCTCGCCTATGGCGAACGGCGCCAGCTGGAACTGGCCATGGCCCTTGCTGCCAAGCCGAAATTTCTGTTGCTCGACGAGCCGATGGCAGGCATGAGCGTGCAGGAATCGAGCGCGGTGGTAGAGCTGATCCAGCGCCTGAAAGGCCAGTACGCGATTCTCCTGGTAGAGCACGACATGGATGCCGTGTTTGCGCTGGCCGATCGCATCAGCGTGCTGGTCTATGGAAAAATCATTTTCACTGGCACGCCCGACGAAATCCGCGCCCATCCGGAAGTCAAGGCGGTGTATCTCGGTGAAGAAGTCGCATAAGAGGGGCAGATGGCGAATTTACTTAAAGTACAGGATTTGCAGGCCGCTTACGGCCATGCGCAGGCGCTCTTCGGCGTGTCCTTCGAGATCAATCAGGGCGAGGCGATCACGCTTTTGGGCCGTAACGGCATGGGACGCTCGACCACTATCAAGTGCCTGTTCGGCCTGTTGCCCGTGATGGCCGGCTCGGTCAGCTTTTGCGGCCGCGAGATCAACCGGCTGCCGTCGCACAGCATCGCCCGCCTGGGGCTGGGCCTGGTGCCGGAAGGGCGCCAGGTTTTTCCCAACCTGACTGTCGAGGAAAACCTCGTCGCGACCGCGCGCGCTCCGGGCGCGGGTAACCGCAATGCCCGTCCCTGGACGCTCAAGCGCGTGTATGAATTTTTCCCGCGGCTGCAGGAGCGCCGCGACAACCTCGGTTCGCAACTGTCCGGCGGCGAGCAGCAGATGCTGGCGATTGGCCGGGCGCTCATGACCAACCCGCAATTGCTGGTGCTGGATGAGGCGACCGAAGGCCTGGCGCCGATCATCCGCACGGAAATCTGGACAGCGCTGAAGGAATTGAAACAGGAAGGGCTGTCGCAAATCATCATCGACAAGAATGTCCGCGCGCTGGCGGGCTTTACCGACCGCCACTACGTGCTGGAAAAAGGGCGCGTCGTCTGGCAGGGCGACTCTGCGGCGCTGCAGAGCGAACCGGGCATCATCGAACAATATCTGGGAGTATAAATGTCGGCATCCTCTACCGAAGAACGCGTATTGCATAACTATTTCCGCAGCTCGGCCTCGTACCGCGTGCGCATCGCCCTGAACCTGAAGGGACTGGATTACCGTTACGTGCCGGTGCACCTGAACCGCAATGGCGGCGAACAGTTTTCCGCCGAGTTCAAGGCGTTGAATCCGCATGCGCTGGTGCCGGTGTTTGCCGAGCCGGGCGTGCAGCTGACACAGTCGCTGGCTATTCTTGAGTATCTGGATGAAAAATACCCGCAGGCGCCGTTGCTGCCGGCCAGCGTGGAAGACCGTGCCTATGTGCGTCAGCTAGCCTTGGCAGTGGCCTGCGAAATTCATCCTCTGAATAATCTGCGCGTGCTGAAATACCTGAGCGGCACGCTGGGCGTCAGCGACGCGGCAAAGAATGACTGGGTCCAGCACTGGATCAGGCTGGGGCTGGCAGCGCTGGAAGCAGAACTGGCACGCTCGCCGCGGCGCGGTGTGTTTTGCTTTGGCGATACGCCAACCATCGCGGATTGCTGCTTGGTGCCGCAATTGTTCAATGCGCAGCGTTTCAATGTCGATCTGGGTGATTACCCGACGCTGGCGGCGATCGATCGCGCTTGCCAGGCCTTGCCGGCATTCGCACAGGCGCATCCAGCGCGCCAGCCGGATAGCGAATAAGGCAAGAAGATTTATTGCAAGAAGAGTCGCTTGAAGCAGCCGGTTCGCCGGCTGTTTTTTTGAGGGGAGTGAGTCTTTAGGCTAAATGGCAAAGGCAAAAAGAAAAAAGGCCACGCATTCGCGTGGCCTTTTCGCATTCTGGTGGTGATAGGTGGACTTGAACCACCGACCCCAGCATTATGAGTGCTGTGCTCTAACCAACTGAGCTATATCACCAATTAGCCCTCTAGTATGCAGTGACGCCGCGCAATTGTCAAGCGTGCCCGAATAAAATCGCTGCGGATCGGCGAGCCCAAAAAGGGTGTGTCAAAAGAATAAGCTTGCAACTGTTCCAGAACTCAGCCTGGAAGAGCGGCTTCGACCTGCTGCCACACCTGCGCCACTGCATTGGCATCAAGGCAATCGACCACGATCCGTTCCGGCATCGAGCGCAACCAGGTCAGCTGGCGCTTGGCCAGTTGCCGTGTGGCGGCGATTCCCTTTTCACGCAGCGTCGCGAGGTCATAGGCATCATCCAGGTATTCCCAGGCTTGCCGGTAGCCGACGCAGCGCATGGACGGCAGGCCGAGATGCAGATCGCCGCGCGCCCGCAGGCGCCGAACCTCTTCCAGCAATCCGTCATCCCGGTTCAGCATGGCATCAAAACGCTGCGCAATACGCTCATGCAGGACGCTGCGATCCGACGGCTCTAGCGCAATCGGCAAAAGCTGGAACGGCAATTCGATCCTGGGTGCCCTGGCCAGCAGTTGCGACATGGGCTGGCCCGTCAGAGTAATGATTTCCAGCGCGCGTTGAATGCGCTGGGAATCTGCAGGCTTCAGCCGCGCGGCAGTTTCCGGATCGAGCGTGGCAAGCCTCGCATGCAGTGCCGGCACGCCCAGTTCGGCGGCTTCGCGGTCCAGTTGGGCACGCAGTGCGGGGTCCGCCTGCGGCAGTTCATCCAAGCCATTCTGCAGCGCCTTGAAGTACAGCATGGTGCCGCCCACCAGCAGCGGCAGCTTGCCGCGCGCCTGGATCTCCGCCACCAGCCGCAAGGCATCCTGACGGAATTGCATCGCCGAGTAGGCTTCGCTCGGATCCAGGATGTCGATCAGATGATGCGGCACGCTTGCGCGTTCGGCCGCCGTCGGCTTGGCCGTGCCGATATCCATTTCCCGGTACACCAGCGCCGAATCGACCGAGATGATTTCGGCCGGGACATGGCGCGCCAGCTCCAGCGCGGCTGCGGTCTTGCCCGAGGCGGTCGGGCCCATCAGCGCGACGGCAAGCGGCTTTGCCGAAGAAGCGGCAAGCGAGGCAAGGGAAGTGGTGACGGCAGACATTGACGGCGGCAAGGTTATGACAGCAGGTTGATTTATTGGCCGCGTTTATTGGCCGCGCAAGAACAGCTTGTCCAGGTCGGACAGTGCCAGTTGCACCCAGGTCGGACGGCCATGATTGCACTGGTCGGCGCGTTCAGTCTGTTCCATCTGGCGCAGCAGGGCATTCATTTCAGGTAAGGTCAGTGTGCGGTTGGCGCGCACGGCAGTGTGGCAGGCCAGCGTACCGAGCATTTCATTGCGGCGCTCGAGCAACACACGCGAACCGCCGAATTCGCGCACATCGCGCAGCACGTCGCGCCCCAGCGTTTGCACATCGGCGCTTTTCAAGAGCGCCGGCACTGAACGCACCGCCAGCGTGGTCGGCGACAAGGCAGCAATGTCGAAGCCGAGTGCCTGCAGGGTTTCACGGTTTTCTTCTGCCGTGCCGACTTCCACCGCATCGGCATGGAAGGTTACCGGGATCAGCAATGGCTGGACTTGCAGCGCATCCTCATCCAGCGCCGTCTTGAATTGCTCGTACAGGATGCGCTCATGCGCCGCGTGCATGTCCACCAGCACCAGGCCCCTGGCATTTTGTGCCAGTATGTAAACGCCATGCAGCTGTGCCAGCGCATAACCAAGCGGGGCGTCATGGCTGCTGGCGTCGCTGCAGAAATTGGCCGATGCAGTGGAAGGCAGTGCGGAAGGAAATGCCGATGACAGTTCGCCAGATCCCGGCGATGCAGCGTAGGACGCGCCGGATCCCATCGGGCCACGCGTGTCGTTACCGTCCCGGGCAAACAGCGCGCCGTACTGCGCCGTGGATTGCGCCACGCCATAGCCGCCGGCCGGTTGCGCGGTGAATTGCGCATGGAAAGAGGTTTGCTGCTGTTCGCGGATCCACGGCAGCGGCGCGGAAGGTGCAGCTTGCGGTGCTGGTGCCGTACCATGCGCGGTGGCGGAAGTCTGCGCCAGCGCGCGCGTGACGGCATGGAAAACGAACTGATGAATGGCGCGGCTATCGCGGAAACGCACCTCGATCTTGGCCGGATGGACGTTCACGTCGACTTGCGACGGATCCAGTTCCAGCGCCAGGGCATACGATGGGTAACGGTCGCCGTGCAAGACGTCCTGGTAAGCGGCGCGCACCGCGTGAGTCAGGAGTTTGTCGCGTACGAAACGGCCATTGACATAGAAATACTGGGCATCGGCGCGCGCCTTGGACGCGGTCGGCAAGCCGACGAAGCCGGATAGCCGCACGGGTCCGGCCGCTTCTTCCAGTGCCAGGCGCGCATGGGAAAATTCTTCGCCCAGCACCTGGGCGCTGCGCCGCGCGGGATCGCTGACATTCCAGTGGTCGACCGTCTTGCCGTTGTGGCTCAGGGAAAAGGCTACATCCGGGCGCGATAGTGCAATGCGGCGCACGACTTCGGCGCAATGGCCGAATTCGGTTTGTTCGGATTTGAGGAACTTTCGCCGCGCCGGCGTGTTGAAGTACAAGTCCTGCACGTCGACCGTGGTGCCAGTGGCGCCGGAAGCTGGCGTTACCTGCAGCGTGGCGCCTTCGATTTGCCAGGCGTGCGGTGCATCGGCGGTACGCGACGTCAGGGTCAGTTGCGCCACCGAGGCGATCGACGCCAGCGCTTCGCCGCGAAAACCGAGCGTGCCGACATTTTCCAGGTCAGCCAGCGTGGCAATCTTGGAGGTGGCGTGGCGCGCCAGCGCCAGCGGCAACTGCTCGGGTGGAATGCCGCGGCCATTATCGGTAATGGCGATGCGCTTGACGCCGCCCTGTTCCAGCCGCACCGTGATTTGCGTGGAGCCGGCATCCAGGGCATTTTCCAGCAATTCCTTGACCACCGCAGCCGGCCGCTCGACCACCTCGCCGGCGGCGATTTGCGAAATCAGCTGGTCGGGCAGGGCCTGGATCGGGCGGAGGGGAAGATGGGGCGCATTCATTCCGGGATTATAACGTGGCGTAGTGGCCGCGGCGGTTTCCCGGAGCACGGTTGGCGCGGTTCGCAAAGTCGGTTTTGAACAATTCCGGCGTCGGTCATGTGGTGTATCATGACGCCGCATTCAAGGGGAAACTATGGATTTCATGCAATTCCTCGACATGATCCTGCATGTCGACAAATCACTTGGCATCATAATCGAGCAATACGGCACACTGATTTATTTCATCCTGTTTGCCATCGTCTTTTGCGAAACCGGGCTGGTCGTTTTGCCGTTCCTTCCCGGGGATACGCTGCTGTTCGTCGCCGGCGCTTTTTGCGCTACCGGCGCCATCAATCCGTGGCTGCTGATTACGCTGCTGATAATTGCCGCCGTCACCGGCAATACCGTCAATTACTGGATCGGCCGCGCCATTGGCCAGAAGGTGTTCACGCACGATTACCGCTGGCTGGACAAGGCCGCCTTGCACAAGACACATCAGTTCTATGAAAACCATGGCGGCAAGACCATCGTGCTGGCGCGTTTCGTGCCGGTCGTGCGCACCTTCGCGCCTTTCGTTGCCGGCGTATCGACCATGACCTTTGCCAAGTTTCAGCTGTTTAACTTCACCGGCGCCATTCTCTGGGTCGCGGGGCTGGTCGTCGCTGGCTACTTCTTCGGCAATATCCCGCTGATTCGCGACCATTTGAATACCATTGTGCTGGTCGGTATCGGTGCTGCCGTCGTTCCGCTGATGGTGGGCGGTGTCTGGAAATTCTATAAAAAAATGGCGCATCGCCCCACTTGAGACGATGCGCCTGGCGTAGCCTTCAAGCTTGCGCAGTTTGGCTTTTAGGCTTGCCGCTTAAAACTCTTCCCAATCATCATCGCTGCCGCGCGGTACCGGCTTGCGTTGCAGATCCGGCACGCGAGGCGTGACAGCCCTGGCCGGCGCAGCTGGCTTGGCAATGGCAGGGACGGCAGCCGGCTTGGACAGGGCGGGCTTCGTCGGTGCAGCGGCTGACGCACTTGCCGCATTTGCCTTTTGCCCCGGCAGCGCGCGGGCGCCGCTTACATTATTGACCTTGAATACGCCGACCAGCTGGGCCAGCTTGCCAGCCTGGGATTGCAGGCTTTGCGCGGCCGCGGCGGCTTCTTCGACCAGTGCCGCATTCTGCTGCGTGGCGCCATCCATCTGCGTGATCGCCAGATTGATTTGCTCGATGCCGGCAGTCTTCTCCGTGCTGGCGGCGGTAATCTCGCCAATGATGTCGCTGACGCGCCTGATGCTGGTGACGATTTCTTCCATGGTTTCGCCCGCCTGATCCACCAGCTTGCTGCCGGCTTCCACGCGTTCCACCGAATTACCGATCAATTCCTTGATTTCCTTGGCGGCGGCGGCGGAGCGCTGCGCCAGCGAACGCACTTCCGCGGCGACCACGGCAAAACCGCGGCCCTGTTCGCCGGCACGCGCGGCTTCCACGGCGGCATTGAGCGCGAGGATGTTGGTCTGGAAAGCGATGCCGTCGATGACCGAAATGATATCGACCACCTTTTTCGACGATTCATTGATCGAGCCCATGGTCTCGACCACTTGCGACACCACCGTGCCGCCCTGGGTGGCGACTTCGGAAGCCGACTGGGCCAGGGTATTGGCCTGGCGCGCATTGTCGGCGTTCTGCTTGACGGTGGAAGTCAGTTCTTCCACGGAAGACGCGGTCTGTTCCAGCGAACTCGCCTGTTCTTCAGTGCGTGAGGACAAGTCCATGTTGCCTGCTGCAATTTCGCTCGAGGCGCTGGCGATGGCATCGGTGCCGGCGCGCACCTGGGCGACCAGCTTGGCGAGGCTGTCGCGCATCTCGCGCAACGCGTGCAGCATGCTGGTCTGGTCATTGGGCTTGACGTCGATGGCAACGGTCAGGTCACCGCCGGCAATGCGCTCGGCCAGTTCCACCGCCACGGATGGCTCGCCGCCGAGCTGGCGCAGCAGGCTCCGCGTGATGAAGAAAGCGGCAGCCACGCCCATCAGAAGGGCAATGCCGCCCAGGATCAGCATCAGGTTGCGCGCGGTTTCATAATTCGCGCTGGAATCGAAACCATACAGGATGCTTTGCTTGTCGACTGTCTTGACCAGTTCATCGAGCGCATCCAGCCATTGCTGCTGCACCGGGCGCACTTCCGTCAGCAGGATGCGGGTGGCTTCCGCCTGCTGGCGCGCCTGGCCTTGTTCCATGGCCTTGGCCATCAGCGGCTTGGCGGCGTCTGCCGCAGCCTTGACCTTTTCCAGCACTGCCTTGGTTTCCGAAGCGGACTCGGCTGATGCCAGCATCTGCGCGAGCTGCTCTTCGGCGCTGAGGTATTGCTGATTCTGGCTGCTGATACGGTCCACTTCCTGTTCCATTTCGGCAGCATCCTGCACCAGGGCGACGTTGCGCAAGGAAATCATGCGGTCCATGACTGCGTTGCGCATGGTGGCGGCCAGCCGGCTTTGCACGTTATTAACGGTTAACACCTTTTCAAGGCGCTGCTGAACCTGCGCCATGTTCATGATGCCCAGCGCAGTAACGCCTGCCAGCAGTACCATGACCAGCGCAAAGCCGATACCCAATCGGGTGCCGACTCTCATGCTTGCAATCTTCATTATTTCTCCTCCAGTGTTTTTTTGTTGTGGCCCAGGCGATCAGGTCATGCGGTTTTTCGCCAGCGGCGGGTTTTTTGCAAAATATTTGCGGATGCCGGTCAGGACGGCATCGGCCATCCGTTCCTGATAACTTTCATCGGTCAGCTTGGCTTCTTCTTCGGGATTCGAGATGAATGCCGTTTCGATCAGGATGCTCGGGATATCCGGCGCTTTCAGTACGGCGAACCCGGCTTGCTCGACATTTGCCTTGTGCAAGTGATTGATGCCGCCGATTTCGCGCAGCACGGCCTTCCCGAGTTTTAAACTGTCATTGATCTGGGCAGTGGTCGACAAGTCGAGCAGCACGCTGGCCAGCTGCTTGTCATGCGTCTTGATATTGACACCGCCAATCAGATCGGCGGCATTTTCCTTGTTCGCCAGCCAGCGCGCCGCGGTCGACGAGGCACCCTTTTCCGACAGGGTGAAGACCGACGCGCCGCGCGCGGCCGGGTCGACCCAGGCATCGGCGTGGATCGAGACGAACAG
>Ga0366780_1034_pt1 | contig 20996 bp, 16 predicted proteins | sample BONcelN113001E11_FD_207073 | JGI IMG/M metagenome (GOLD analysis project Ga0366780, IMG submission 207073) | Enriched cells from coal bed in the Powder River Basin, Montana, United States - BONCAT cells N11 rep2 HSBNCT.N11.300.1.E11 ...
CCGGGAACTGGGACTTAAACCGGGAGATAATTTCAAGTCAATTCATGGCTTGCTGCCGGGAGGAGAGGGACATGATCACCCCTATCAGGTTGTAGGCATTCTACAGACTGTGAACGGTCCTTATGACCAGTCTATCTTAGTTCCCATTGAAAGTATTTGGCAAGCCCATGAGAAACATGAATCCAGCCTTGCGGCAGAAGAAAGTACCGGAGACATCCATGCCGAACACGAACACGAGCAGGAAGTTACGGCTATTCTGGTAAAGCCGAAAGGCTATAGCGAGGCTATGCGCCTCTATCAACAATTTCAACAAGAACCGGGAGGACAGCTTGTTTTCCCGGCGCAGGTCATCGTTCGCTTATTTGCCCTTATGGGACAGGGGGAGCAAGTACTCAAAACAGTAGCGTCTATCGTCATTGTGCTGGGCCTCATGATTATGGCTCTGTCTTTATACTGGTCGGCCTTAAGCCGTGCCCGCGAGCGAGCTATCTTGCGCGCCTTAGGGGCCGGCTCCCGTGACATTTTTGCCATTATCCTCTCGGAAGCAGCCATGCTTACAGGGCTGGGAGTAGTAATCGGCAGCCTGGCAGGGTATGGAATATATGCATTGGCAGCAAAGGCACTGGAAACAAAAACCGCCATTGTGCTAACAGTAGCTTTTGCACCTGCTGAAGGCTATATTATCATTGGCGGAATTTTATTCGGCCTGCTGGCCGGAGTTATTCCTGCCCTATTCACTTACCGGGAAGATGTCATTCAGAATTTGTAATAAAAATAGTTTCTTTTGTTTTTCTCAATGGTTCCACATAATGAAATATTGTAACATTGAGAAAGATTCGGCAGGTTTTCTCTTACTTAACGTAGTAAACGTTATACCATTCATATATAGTCTATTACGAAAAAGAGGAGAATGGAAAATGAATGTGTTAGACGAATTTTTGCTAAAAGGTAAAATTGCTTTAGTAACAGGAGCATCTTATGGTATTGGCTTTGCAATTGCAAGTGCCTATGCCAATGCAGGTGCTACAATCGTTTTTAATGATATTAAGCAAGACCTGGTGGATAAAGGCTTAGCAGCTTATAAAGAAGCCGGCATAAACGCTCACGGTTATGTTTTTGACGTAACTAATGAGGACCAGGTAGATGCTGCCATTGCCCGGATAACAGAGGAAGTTGGCATTATTGATATCCTTGTTAATAATGCAGGGATTATCAAGCGTATTCCGGCACTGGAAATGAAAGCCTCCGAATTTAGACAAGTAATCGATGTTGATTTAAATGCTCCCTTTATTGTTTCTAAGGCTGTGGCTCCCGGCATGATCAAAAAAGGTCATGGTAAGATTATTAATATATGTTCCATGATGAGTGAATTAGGCCGTGAAACAGTAAGTGCTTATGCCGCTGCTAAAGGCGGACTGAAAATGTTAACCAAGAATTTTGCATCTGAATGGGGTGGATTAAACATCCAATGTAACGGCATTGGACCTGGTTATATCGCAACTCCTCAAACAGCTCCCTTAAGAGAAGAGGGCCACCCCTTTAACAACTTCATTATTGCCAAAACACCTGCCGGTCGTTGGGGAACACCGGAAGACCTCATGGGACCGGCAATATTCTTAGCTTCTGATGCCTCTAATTTTGTAAATGGACATATTTTATATGTTGATGGCGGTATTTTGGCTTACATTGGAAAACAACCCTCCTAATCTGCTGCGACTTTGAATTGATAAACAATCCCCATTCTCCAAAAAGTGAATGGGGATTGTTTATTCCTATTGACATTAGCCTGAAGATCGTGTATTCTTTTACCAACTTTATACGTTATTATTCGGCTGATCAGAACAACTGAAGGCGGATACTTCCCTCTGGGGAAGTATCCGCCTCTTATTTTTCCACCGGAAAAGGATTGGTTACGGGCGACTGATTGGGCATCCCAATTGTCCCTTTCCAATATAAACTCAATTATTTAGAAAGGATGTGCTCTTGCTATGACTCACCGTTTTCGTTTCACTACTATATTCGCCCTCTTACTTTCACTGCTAATCGCCGCCCTGGTTTTCAGCGGTTGCGGCAAGACTGACGCCGATAAAACAGGCGCCAAAGCCGATGACGGCAAACCGAAATTTGTCAATGGTAAACTGACCAAGGAATTCACATTAAAAGTCCCCACTCAAACCGGATTCAATGAAATCTACATTGGAGAGCGCCTCGGTTTCTATAAGGAGGTAGGCCTGAACATTGAATATACCGGCTCAATGAGCGGCAGCCTGCTGGCCCAGTCAGTCATCAAAGGCGACAACCACCTCTTCGCTGCAGGCCATGTCCTCACCATTTCCCAGGCCCGCCAGGGCGGTGCCAAAATCAAGATGGTGCTGCAGGGATCTCAGGATAATTCCGACACTGACAAAATCCATATGACCTATCTGGTGCGCGAAGACAGTCCTATCAAGTCAGCTAAAGATGTTATTGGCAAAAAGGTGTCCATTGGTTACGTCGGCAGCTGCACAGAATTATTGTTCTCCGAGTACTTGCGGCAAAACGGCATCTCTAAAGATGATGTGACCTTCATCGCCATGCCTGACGGCCAGGCCGAGAATTCCCTCCGTCAGGGGATTATTGATGTCGCCGGTATTCATAATATCTTCACCCAGTCAGCACTCAAACGCGGCGGCGTCCGCCCGTTGACCGAAACCTTCTCTATCGGTACTGCAGCCGGTAACGGTCCTGCCAGTTCTTATTCTGCCCGGGCCTTCAGCGAGGATTTCATCCGCGATAATCCCGATGTTGTTAAGGCTTATATCGCCGCCACCGTCAAAACCCAGCACTGGATCAACAAAAACTATCCCGAAGCTTTAAAAATCGCTGCAGAGTATTTAAAGATTGACCCGGACAAATCCGCTGGCACCATTTATCCGACAGAAACCGGCATCGATCCGGAAAAAGTAAAATTCTGGGTGAAAATGATGGAAGATAATCAATTTGTTGAAAAAGGCTCTGTCAATCTGTCCGATATCTACACCAACGATCTTAACCCTTACCTCAGTGGTGAGATTAAAGAAACAATCTAAATACTGATATAAGCGGTACAAAAATGAGGAGTGAGAATTCACTCCTCATTTTTATGTTAGGACACGTGGGGACGTTCCTAAATTGTCACCATCTTTCTGCGACACCGTGCTACCCCGGTCCCCCTTCCCCGTTCAAGCGGCACCTTCTTTTCTGTAAGAACTTTACGCTTCATATGACAAAAAAGGAACGTCCCCACTGTCCTATAGCTTCTTTCGGGTGCATGGCGAATTTTGTGCTAGATAAAGAAAATACTAGCAAAGCTGCCCAAATCAAACCAAATGATACAGCATGAACTACGGTGAATGATTCATGGTACAAAAAAATTCCTAATAACAAGCCGATAGTAGGCGATAAATATTGAACAAATCCAAGTATTGTTAAAGATAAGCGATTTGCACTATTCGCAAATAATAATAAGGGTATCGGCGTCACTATACCACTTCCAACTAAGAGTACCGAAGTAAGCGACAGATCTCCAAAGCTTGCCATTCCGTGATAGTCCAAATATAACAGATATAAAAAAGCGAACGGTGCTATAATAAGTGTCTCCAAAGTAATGCCTGTTATTGGTGATAAAAAAGCGATCTTTTTGCATAATCCATATAATCCAAATGAAAGCGCCAAGCTTATTGCAAACCAGGGCACACTGCCAAAGTACATTGTCATGTAGATCACACCGCTAGCTGCTAATATAACAGCGATACTCTGCCCCAAAGACAGCCTTTCCCTGAAAAATAAAATTCCCAGCAGAATACTAAAAAGCGGACTAATATAATAACCTAAACTCGTCTCAATCACGCGGTTATCGTTTACCGCCCAAATAAAAATAAACCAATTCAGTGTGATAAAGATAGTGCCCATTAATAATGCCAGTAATTTCTTTAGCTTACCAAACAACTGAATTATTTCTTCATGCAACAGTTTTTTCCGATTCATGATAAGCACTACCGCCAGCATGAAGAGAAGTGACCAGGAAATACGGTGAGCTATAACCTCTTTCGCTGGCACGTTAGAAACTAATTTCCAATAAATCGGCAATATTCCCCAAAGAGCATATGCGCTGATCGCCGAGACAAATCCTTTTCTAGAATTCTCATTTTGGCCCATTTTAGTTACCTCAATTCATAGTTATGTTGTGTACTGGAATAGGGTCGATAGGAAGCTCATCACCTTTCATGCCGTAATTTATGTACGATAAAAATTGATTTTACATACAAAATTGTGATATAATTCGAGACAGGACAAGTTGTCCGGTTCTTTGAATTATACGGGACAACTTGTCCTGTTGTCAATAAAAAATATACATATTTTTCATTTCAAGGAGAATGTTAAGATGAATAGAGATGAGCTAATTCAGCGGCGAATTCTGGCATCGGCGCGTTTGCTCTTTATTGAGCAAGGCGTTGAAAACGTAAATATGCATCAGATTGCAAAAATGGCTGAAGTTGGTCAAGCAAGCTTATACCGCCGCTACACGGAAAAGGGCGATATTTGCATTGATATCGTACGTGAAGAGTGCCAGCCTTTATTTGATGAAGTCAAAACATATCTTGAACTATCTATGGGACTCCCCCATTTAGACCGGCTATATGAGGTAATCGTAAAATTTGTTGCTTTTATGGAGATAAAGGCTCCCTGGTTATGCAGCGTCAGCCGAGCTACCTCAGGATATCGCCCGCTCCAATCTCCTCTCTATCAATGGATGCGCACCACTTGCCAGGAATTGTTAAATATAGCTGTGCAACGGGGAGAGGTTGCGGACCTGGATGTTGTGTACACGGTAGAAGTATTACTGGCGGCGCTCCACAATATGGATTGTCATATGCGGGATCAGGGATTTTCAAATAAACAGATTCTGACAGGATTACACCGGATTTTTATTGAGGGATTGAAAAAGTAAAAACGAGAAATGAAACTCCTCCGGTATAAAATTAAATTAACGGAAAGCGATGAATGCTATGATTATCGACATTAATGAAGAAACGCTTAGACAGATACATAACCCGGAATTTGCCGAACATGCCGGTACTTATGTAAAAATTTATCAAGATTTTCTTGACCAAGTTAGACAAAGCGGTATCGAAATCGGCAGTCGTAACATAGATGAACCTGCATCGCTACTACAAAATTTGCCGTCTAAAAATATTACCCGCCGCAATGATGACAAGAGTCTCTACCTGAATTGGATCTCACCAGCCTGCGAGGCCTGCCAAAAGGCTCAAGGGAGCGTAACGATGTTTATCTCCTTGATGTGTAACCGCAATTGTTATTTTTGTTTTAATTCCAACCAAAATGACTATAAACGATATTCACGGTATAAGCGCAACTTTATCCAGGAACTGGAACAACTCAAACAAAGCGGGCACAAAGTCGATTATCTGGCATTAACAGGAGGAGAACCGACTTTACACCCCAAAGAACTGTCTCATTTTTTTGCCTTTGGACGGCAAGAATTCCCGCAAACCCACATGCGACTCTATACTAGCGGAGACTTCCTAGACCAAACAATCTTACAGGAACTTGCCCGGAATCAACTTGATGAAATCCGCTTCAGTATCAAGCTGGAAGATGCAGCAAGTAAACGTCTTAAGGTCTTGGATAAGATCACCCTGGCCCAAAAATATATCCCGAATGTCCTGGTAGAAATGCCCGTATTACCTGGTTCTACTCCAATTATGCAGGATTTATTACGCGAGTTGGACAAACGGGGAGTTCGCGGTATCAATCTTTTAGAATTTTGCTATCCTTTCCATAATGCAGACATTTATCGCCAGCAAGGCTTTAAAATCAAGCACCGTCCCTTCCGGATACTATATGATTATTGGTATGCCGGTGCATTACCGGTAGCGCACAGCGAACGGGATTGCCTGAAGCTTTTGGAATTTGCCGCAGATGAGGGACTAAAATTAGGCGTACATTATTGCTCATTGGAAAATAAAAATACTGGGCAAATTTATCGCCAGAATGTTGAACATCAGCCTGATAAAATACGGTATTTCTCACCAAAAGATTTTTTTCTCAAGTCAGCTAAGGTTTATGGCCGCGATGTTCCCATGGTTAAAAAAGCCTTACACAAAGGTGGGTACTACAGCTATCAATATAACCGGGAATATCGTTATTTGGAATTCCACGTCAGCCAGATTTCCAAATTGCAAAACGTAGAAGTGGAAATCGGAATATCCTCCACTGTCGCAGAAGAAAGAAAAGACGGTAATTATCTGCGAGAACTCAAACTGGATTTGACCTATCCAAAGTTATTTAATTTCAGTACGGACGTATAAAAAGAACACCTCCCGACCACTTTGCCTGTGGTGCGGGAGGTGTTCTTTCACTTTGCCATTTGCTCAATTTAATCCAATCATGATTGACACTGCTGATCCGTAGAATACAAATCGCCCCAGAAATTCGCCGATCATCACTAGTGCGAATGCCAAATACACCCATCTTTGCGGTGTATTTTTTCCAATTCTCCAGATTGCGCAGCAGACAAGTCCAGCTCCTGCCAGCGATATTAATCCTCTCAAGGTTAAGAGCAGTTTGTAGTCTCCTGTAAGCAGCTGAGCAGAGAGCCGGGCTGCCACATCACCGCTGGCAAGAGCGCTAATGTAAATGGGAAGATATAAAAGAGGCAGGATAACAGCCACTCCGGCAATGAGGCTTACTTTCTTCAGTTGCGCAATGACGGTGGAAGTAAGTTCTGCTCCCTTAGCTCCATAAATGATAAAAGCCGAAGCACCTAAACCTCCCAAGGCAAAAGTTGCACCAAAAAAAGCAAGATAGGTATTAACATTAGTCCACGCCGGACGAATCGAATGGCTATAAATATTGGCCATACTTAAGACAACAAACAATCCCATTAGTGAAGTAAACCAAGCAAGAGCATTACTTGCTTTTTCTTTTTGATAAGCTCTATAACTTAAAAACCAGAAAAGCAAAAAGCCACCGGCTGTCACTATTTCCCGGCTTAACCAGGAAAAACGCAAGTTAAGAATGGAACGGTACGCTCCTAGCGGAGTTCCTAAATGGAAAACGGAAAGGAGCAGAGCCAGAATCATAATAGCTCCCACAGCTTTAAAACCGGGATTTGTTAGTTTCGCAGCCACTGCAGCATCTTGTTTGGCTAGCGAAACACGGACCAATACAAGCATAAAAAAACTGCCAATAGCCAACTGGCTTATGAGTGTAAACATCATTAATGGCCATTCCTCAGCAAACATTTGGGTTTGCCTCCTTTCATTACTTTCTGTTATTATTGACCTTACTTCATAGCTGCTTTCTTTGCAGTAATCGTAAGGGCAGGATGGGTAATCCCTGAATCGGGCAATGGTTTAATATCTGCTGTATTCCCATACTTTTTACGCAGCTCTTCAATTTCACCAAATTGGAGAGCTCTCATTTGACAAGCTGCGATACATGCCGGTTCTTCGCCCTTATCCAAAAGATCAGCACATAGCGTACACTTGCCTGCTTTGCCCAGCTTTTCAATATACTGTGGTGCACCGTACGGACAGGACCACAGGCACAGGCGGCAGCCGATACATTTTTCGCGGTTATGCATGACGATTCCGTCCTTCTCCCTTTTGTATAAGGCGCTCGTCGGACAGTTCTCCGTGCATTTAGGCTCTGCACAATGGTTACAGGCAATGGAAAGATTGTATGCCCAAGGGTTTGGGTATTCACCACCCTCAAAATTATAAACTTTGCGAAATAAGGTACCTACTTCTAAATCATTTGTATCCTTACAGGCAATTTGACAGACCTTACAGCCTGTACATATGGTCATATCATAATAAAAACCGAGTTGTGCCATTTTTTTCACATCCTTACAACATGATTCGTTGAGGCCATTTCACATCAGGATCAAGGGGTTTATCATACTTTTCAAGCTTGACATTACAGGAATTGTACCCGCTATGGCCTTGACCTGTAGGAATGTGTCCGTCGAGAATCCCGGCGCAGCCTGCTTTATCGACTCCCGCCTGTTCGTCCATTTCCACCCATGCTCCCTCTCCCAGTGTGACTACTCCCGGCATGACGCATGGAGTGACAAAAGCAGGGCGGATTACGGAGCCATGACGGCTGGTAACTTTAATAATATCGTTATTATTAATGCCTAATTTTGCGGCATCGCTTGTGTTTATTCTAAGTTCCTGAGGAAAAGCTTCTCTCAACCAGGGTACGTTGTCTAAGGTGGAATGAGAGCGCCTAAAATAATGAATGGTAATTACCTGGAAGGGATAGCCATCTCTGATCCCATCTTCGTATCCTTCTCGGGAAGGTTCATACTTGGGTATAGGAGACTTCGTTGTGAAGCCTACTTTTTCAATTGTTTTGGCAAGGGAATCACAATAAATTTCCAGTTTGCCACTGGAAGTCTTTAATTTCTTGCCAACAGGATCAGCGATGTAGTCCTGAAAACTTGTGAACTCTAATTTATCGCCAGGGGATCTCGGGATTTGATAAATACCCTTTTCCTTAAATTCCTTATATGTAATGCGTCCTGTTTGGGGTGTTCCCGTAGCCCCAAGTTCTTTAATATCTTCTGCAGTCAAAGTAATTAACTTCTCATACCCTGACCCATCTGCTTTCATCACCGTAGCGCCTGCAATCTGATTATAGAGCCGTTGCTCTTCAGAAGTCGGATTAATCGCTTTTGCAGGATCTATACCAAGACGTTTAGCCAATTCAGTGACAATCCACATATCGCTTTTTGCTTCAAATAAAGGCTTAATGATTTGACGGAAATAAATAAGAATCTCGCGGTTTCCGGTTAATAATCCGCCCGGCCTTTCCCATTGGGAAGTCACCGGCAGCACGACATCGGAGTACCGGGCATCGGTAGTGAGAAACAAATTTTGCGCAACCGCAAACTCCACCTTGCGATGTGCTTCGATTCCTCGGGTAGTACCTGCCCGTTGATTCAGGGTATGCCCAAACCAATTCCAAACCATCTGTATATTGACAGCCTTCTGAACCCCGTTACTTTCCGTGAACTTGCCTGTTAAAACCGCATCCCACATTTCTCCGCTATTTATCCGGCTTTTGGCAATAGGATTTGCAATAGCAGGAAGACCGCTGCTGCCGGGTCTAACCAATATAGGGCCTGGATAGGTGGAGCGATTATGCATATTAGGGCTAACTCCTGCTCCAGGAATTCCGATATTACCGGTCATGAAAGCAAGGGTCATCATCGCATGGGGAAGATGTTCCCCATTATTAATACGAGCCGGTGCTCCGCCCGAAATAATGGCTGCCGGTTTTGTTGACGCATACTCCTGAGCAAACTGACGGATTTTTTCAGCACTTACCCCACAAATGGTTGAAGCCCATTCGGGACTTTTCGGATTCCCATCATAGGTACCTAAAACATAATCTTTAAAATTATCTTTGGGATCTGCTCCTTCCGGCATATGATCAGCGTCAAAACCGATACAATAATTATCCAGAAATTTTTGGTCAAATAAATTGTTCGTTAGGATATAATGCGCCATGCCGAGTATTAAAGCCGTATCTGTGGCGGGACGAACCGGTATCCAATCGTCTGCTAAAACCCGGGCTGTTTCTGAATAGAGCGGATCAATGACAATAAATTTTGCACCTGCTTTTTTAGCCTGTAGAAAATTAAAGGTCGGAGTCCCCTGGCTGGATTGGGCAGGATTTGCACCCCAGAGGATAATAAGCTTGGAATCACGTAGTCTGAACCGGTCATTGCCGGAAAGGGCGCCAGTATCCTGAATACCGGTGACCGTTTTCCAAACAACAGGCCATGCTCCCCAGGAAACATCCCCCCAGCGCGTTGTGCATCCACCATAGGAGTTTAAGAGCCGCAGAGGTTCCATATCACCGCCTGAACCCCCGGCAGGAGCAAAAATACTGGCATTACCATATTTGTCCTTAATCCTCTTCGTCTCACTGGAGATAATATCCAATGCCTCATCCCAGGATATGCGAACCCATTCATCCCTGCCACGAAGTTCCTTTTTTCCGCCGCCAGGTTCCCAGTTCTTACGTTTCATCGGATATTTGAGGCGGTCGGCACCCAGAACCATTTTCCGGTGAGAACGGCCGCGTGCACAGCCTCTTTGTTGTGGATAGTCCGGGCTATCGGGATGAGTATCATCCGTTTTTTGGCGAATTACAACGCCCTCTGCCACATACGCCTTGTTCAGGCAGCGCCCGCCGCAGTTATGCCAACATGCCGCAGTAATCCATTCTCCTTGCTCATTGACTAACTCTGCAACCTTGTCAGAACTTACCTTTTGCAGTCCGCATCCCGGCAAGACTACCGAAGCCGCAGCTCCAGCCGTCAGCATTGCTGTTGCCTTGACAAAGGATCTTCTGCTCATCATGTAGTCTTTAGCCTTCTCAATTAGACTCATAGTTCTCCCTCCACGCACTGTAAATCAACTAATCCTCTATGACCTAAAAGTTCATTCAGTGCTTTCAGGTCTAATGTTAAAAAACCCCTTAAGAGGTTCGCCATTCCTCGATAAAACCCAGTCTGAGCGTCATTGACGATGTCATTGCACAACGCCGGAACCCATTTTAACAAATGCTCTTCAAGAAAAAGCTTCTGATCTGTAAGGATTTGTTTAAGAAGCTCCCAATCTTTATTATCCATCTCTGTCAAAGCCAACTCATTGAGCCTAAACATGAAATCCAGCTCTAAGCCAAGATGGTCGTCGGCCTCGGTACCGAATTCAACAGGTAAAAAAGAGTATTTTAAATAGGCTCTTCTCACTTCAAGCGTTTCTTTTTGAAAAAGGAGACGTTCTTCATTGCAATATGCAGACTCCCAGGGAGGAGCAGGTAATTCGTCGGGGCCGATAAAAAGTCGGGTATAATCCCAGTGCAGACTATTGTAAGCAGTTTCACTTAGTATATCATTCTGATGTATATAGTCTTTTACTTGATTTATACCTTGGAAAATAGACTCACTTTCCTGGGTAAAGGGAAAATCCGCTGCGATAATACCATTTTTCACAGTAGTAAGAAAATCTCTGGTAGGTTCTTGAATAAATGTACAGCGTAAGAGATCGTAAATACAAAGGCGGACTTCAAGTAAGGGTCGGATGCTTGTACACATTCCCTCAAGTTCTTGCATTTCTAACTCCTTGTATAATTTAATCTTGATTACAGGCCCATCCCAGCAATGGCTTAAATTAGCCTGAAACCAATTGTATAAGACTCTAGCATTCCACCTTGCTAATTGTTATTGTTTTCTAATTCGTTTCAGAATTCAGCAATTCCTTCATAGGCAACGCTAAAGCTCAAAGCATAAATCGCTTAATCATCTAGCCCCGCTTTCCCCCGCTCGCTGATCGCTTCATTTAGTTTTTACAGAAGTTGCGTTAGCTCAACTTGTTATATTTTCTATCATGGCAAGAAAAACCGGCGATGAATAAGTCATCGCCGGTCCTCTCAACAAGCAGTATTAAATTATTAATTTTGTTAACTCGCGCCCCAAAGGACATTACCATAATTCCAATTTCGTTGATTCTCTAAAGATATTTGCTGGAGTATGGTTTCGGCTATACGTACTGATCCATTCGTAATTATATCTTCATGGCTGTTGAAAATATTGTCTTCGGGAACTTTAGCAGCCACTTCATTAATCGTTTTACAGGCTAACCCCGGGACGGGACAATAGTATCCAAGGTGGTTTTGCCTCACATAATCAATATTACCTGTTTCCTGGATTCCTACAGCCTCTGTTACAATAAGAGGTCGATTCATAGCTACGCCTTCCATAATGGTTCCTGGTCCAGCCTTTGTGACAATTATATCGCTTGCGGTCATCATGACTTCCATGTTGTCAACAAAGCGATACACGTGCAGATGCCCTCCAGGTTTCCTATCTATTAACTCATTGTATAAATCCTTATTATTTCCTGTAATTACAAGAATTTGCTTGTCAGCACATTGTGATTGTAACGCACTCACCCATTCACCCATACTGCCAGCGCCAACACCGCCTCCTGTCAATAGAACGGTGAAACGGTCGGTTTCTATGCCGAGTTCTTTGCGGGCCTGTTTTTTGGTTAACTTACTTTGTAAAAACTTAGGGTGAATAGGAAAGCCGGTATGCACAATACGGTTAATGGGAACGCCGTATCTAATCAAGGAATTAGCGGCCTCTGCTGTGGGTGCAAGATACAAGTCTGCACCTGGGATTGCCCATGACGCGTGAAGGGTTACCAGGTCTGTTACTACTGTTATTATCGGCCATTTAGCCTCCATGCGCTCACGGGCAATATGCATTAATCCAGTGACTAAAGGGTGAACAGCAATTACCGCATCTGGTTGAGTATTTGCAAGCTCATGTTCAATATGCTGGCACGATTGAAGATAGACCATCTTAGTTAACGTATTAATTCGGCTAATGCTATTCGTCTTTTTGAAAAGCAAGTTACTGAGCCATACGTGTCTTTTCGAACAAAAGTCGTATATTTCCGGTGCTTTGCTTAATCCAGGGAATTTCGTCGCGCGTAAAAAGTCAGTAATTGTGCAAGTTGCATCAGACCTTAACTTGACTGCGCCACTGATTGCCGTGGCGGCACTGCGGTGTCCTCCGCCCGTATCTGATATTGCGAATAAGAGCTTCTTAGGGATCGCTGTCATAACATGCCCCCACACCAATAGTTTTAATCCCTGACTGATTAATCTTACTTTAATTTTACGGAAAAACACAAAAATTTGGGTTAAGCAATTGTTAAGATAAAATTAAGATTTATGCTCAAAAGCGTATCACTTCTGTACTTAACTTAATTAGCCGGAAAATTCCACAGATCCACAAGCTTATCTGCAATTTTTTTACTAAAACATAACATGAAGTTAATAAAAGCACGGGAGAAATATGCAATGATTAAAGTAAGCGAATTTGCGCGGAGGTAAAATACGATGATCTTTTTTCTGAAGGGCGCTATCCTCGGATTTTTCATCGCCGCGCCCGTAGGGCCGATCGGATTATTATGCATCCAGCGCACCTTGGCCCGGGGAATGGCGGCTGGCATTGTTTCCGGACTGGGAACGGCGTTAGCTGACACGCTCTACTGCGCCGTTGCTGTGTTCGGAATGACAGTCATAGCCGGCTTTCTGCAGGATAATCAGTTCTACCTGAATCTTACCGGAGGCATTGCACTCATTTATCTAGGTTGTTATACTTTTCGGTCACAGCTCGCCGAAGCAGCTCCGACGGTAATAGGAGACAGCCTATTCAGCGCCTTTGTATCAGCCTTTTTCCTTACTCTGACCAATCCACTGATGATATTATCCTTCGCCACTGTATTCGCCGGGATCGGACTGGGAGCCGTCGGTGCAGACTATCGGGCGACGGTCCTTTTTATCTGCGGCGTTTTCACCGGTTCCTCTACGGCATGGCTGTCATTAAGCGGAATGGTGAGCGCCATGCGAACCAAATTCAGCCCCAAAAGACTACGAGTGGTCAATCTGCTTTCAGGGATGCTAATCGTCGGTTTGGGGGTGTTCTGCCTGATTAATGTTTTTACTAAATGAAAAGGGGAAAGCGATTTGAATCGGCAACATGTAGATCAATAATCGAGGAGGGGTAATCATGGAATTACGGGAAGGTAAATATCTTTTGAAGCTGGCTGAAACACCTGCGGAAAGAGACCAGATATACGTTCTGCGGTATAGTGTCTATTGTAAGGAACTTAATCTTTCCGAAAGAAAGAACGAATATGAAAAAGAGAATGTCCAAGAATGTGATTATTTCGATGAATTATGTGATCACTTAATTATCCGCGATGAGGAGCGGAACTGTTGTGTTGGAACTTTCCGCTTTTTACCGGGCGGCAGACTGCCCAAAGGCTGGGGATTTTACTCGGAACAATGGTTTGATATTGGCAAACTGAATGATCAAAGAGGCCGGATTCTCGAACTGGGGAGAGCCTGTATTGATACACAATATAGAAACACCAGTGTTTTCAAATTGCTATTTTCAGGATTAGGCGCATATTTGAAGTTGTACCCCCATGATTATTTAATTGGGCTCACGACGCTGCCCGCCAACGCTAAAAACGATATTGCCGTGATATCAAATTATTTGGTCGAAAATAACGCAGTCAACATTGCTTTTGGAGTAAAACCCAAAAAGCAACTTAACATTAATTGTATTGATCCTGGTGAATTTACGGTGGCTGAGGTTAATCAGCGGGAAATTATAAAGAAGATGTCGACACTCATGCTGGCATATTATAAGTATGGCGCCGAATTTATTAGCGAGCCGTCTATGGATGTGGATTTCAACCCGCCGGTATTTGATTTTTTCACAATATTTGATGCGCATAAATTCCCCTCTTGGGTATAACCAAAGCGCAAGGCGGCCTAAAGGGGCAGCTTGTGAATAGTGAGGAGCAATGATGAATTTTTTTATTCCTAAAGTCGTTGCCCGGATGAGCTTCAAAATACTGGGACTACTTCAGGTCGCAGCGGCGTATGGTATTGTGTATTGGATGTTCAGAGGCAGCGCAGGGGTAAAGGTAGACCGCAGCGGTATAAAAGACTTAAAACCGCCATTTATTGTACTGGGCAATCATACATCCTACTTCGATCCGGCTTTGGTACAATTCGCGATAGCGCATTATCCCTGCTATTTTCTCACAACAAACTTTTATTTTCGCCACCCGGTTATTGGAAAAATATTGCGTCTACTTGGCGCTATTCCTAAAATCCAATTTTTTCCCGATATTCGTTCCACACGTGGCGCGTTTGCAGCAATCGCTCGGGGTAATGTTGTGGGCATATTCCCGGAAGGACGTCGCTCGATCGACGGAAGCTGCTGTGAAATACCCAATTCAATCGCCCGCTTTATCAAAAAGGCGAAAGTCCCTGTTGTTTCCGTCAAAACAAACGGGGGTTATTTCGTTTGGCCCCGTTGGTCTAATTTCCAGCGTTCAGGTCGCGTGGAAACGGTAGTGGACCAGCTCCTTACAGCAACTGAAATTTGCGATATGGATGCCAGTCAAATCCATTCCATTGTTTGTCAAGCACTAGCCTACAATGATTACGACTGGAATCGTAACGCCAAGTCTCTTTATTACCATCGGAATGGAGCCGAACGGCTTCATATTATTTTGCACCAATGTCCGCGGTGCTTGAAAGAGCGAAAAATGAGAAGCAAGAAAACCAGGCTATATTGCAGCGAGTGCGGCAATATAGCGCTTCTTGACGATTATGGTTTTTTACAGCCCCTTGACGACGAGTGTATCGTGTTTGATGATCCTGTAAAATGGACTGCCTGGCAGCGTGAAAATATGCTTGCCCTAGTGCGCGACGAAAACTTTCAACTCCAGGCTGCAGTGAAAGAGCTGCGGGTTGCGGATAAGTTTTATGGGGCATATCGAAGCTGCGGCTGCGGGCAAGTAAGCCTGCGGCAGGAGGGACTTTATTTTCACGGCAAGGTTGACGGACAAATGACAGATTTATTTTTCCCCATCGAAAGGCTGCCAACAATATCAACCGAATTTGGGTATGATTTTGAAATATGCGACGATAACTATGCCTGGTGGATTTTTCTTGAGGAAGAACAGCAAACCGTACGGATGGAGAGCGCCATATCACTGCTTTATCAGCTAAATAATCAATATACACTGCCAGACTAGTGCATATATAAAAAAACGAGGAGTGAAAATCACTCCTCGTTTTAAGTTATCTTTATTCTACTGTAACCGACTTGGCTAAATTACGGGGTTTATCAACGTCGGCACCACGGGTGACTGCAGCATAGTATGCCAGCAGCTGCAGGGGAATGACCGCTAGAACAGGCGCCAGGTATTTATCTGCTGCGGGAATGAAGATAGTATGATCAACATACTTTTCAATTTGTTTATCACCCTTGAAAGCCAGGCCGATAACGACCGCATCACGAGCCTTGACTTCTTTGATATTGCTGAGTGTTTTTTCATAAACATCATGTTGGGTAGCCAGGGCAATTACCGGCACACCTTCAATAATAAGGGCCAGAGTGCCGTGTTTGAGTTCACCGGCAGCGTAGGCTTCAGCATGGATATAGGATATTTCCTTCAGTTTGAGCGAACCTTCCAGCGCTACGGCATAGTCCAGTGAACGGCCAATGAAGAATACGTCTTCGCTAAAACCATATTTTTGGGCAAAGGTTTTAATTGCTTCTACGTCTTCCAACAGCTCGTGACACTGAGCAGGCAGGTTTTTCAGGCCTTTGATCAGTTCCGCTGCCTTAGTGTCCGCTAAAGTACCTTTCAACTGCCCCATATAAGTGGCAAGCATTAAGAGTGTCACTAATTGAGTGGTATAAGCCTTGGTAGAGGCTACGGCAATTTCAGGACCGGCCCAGGTATAAACTACCTGATCAGCTTCCCGGGAGATTGACGAGCCAACCACGTTGGTAACGGCCAGCGTACGGGCACCTAAGCGTTTGGCTTCCTTGAGGGCTGCCAGTGTATCAATGGTTTCACCGGACTGGCTTATCGTGATGCACAGGGTATCTGAATCGGTAAGCGGTAAACGGTAGCGGTATTCGGAGGCAATATCTACTTCAACAGGAATGCGGGCTAATTGTTCAAAGTAGTATTTGGCCACCATCCCGGCGTGATAGGCAGTACCGCAAGCAGTAATCACGATTTTCTTAAAGCCGCTTATATCGTCGGCAGTCCATTTTAGTTCATCAAAAATGATGGCGCTGTCGTCTTTCGCTAAGCGCCCGCTAGTAGTATCGCGAACTGCTTTGGGTTGCTCATAGATCTCTTTGATCATGAAATGTTCATAGCCGCCTTTTTCAGCAGCTTCTGCATCCCAGTTTACTTCAAATACTTTTTTGGTTACAGGCACGCCCTGACGATTGGTTACCCATACTGAGTCTTTGGTAACTACAGCAAGTTCGCCGTCGCTTAAGATATACGTTTTACGGGTACGGCTGATAATAGCGGGGATATCAGAAGCAATGAAATTCTCCCCTTCACCTAAACCAATAACCAATGGATTGTCTTGCTTGGTGCAAATGATTTTATCCGGGTCTTCCTGGCTCATAAATACCAGCGCATAGGAGCCTTCTATCTTGGACAGCACTTTTTTAACAGCCGCTTCAAAGTCACCTTCGTAGAACTCTTCCAGTAAATGAGCGACTACTTCGGTATCCGTTTCGGATGCAAAGTGATGGCCTTTGGCAATCAGTTCTTCTTTGATATGCATATAGTTTTCAATGATGCCGTTATGAACGACAACAAATTTACCGGTGCAATCCGTGTGAGGATGGGAATTAACATCAGACGGACGTCCATGAGTTGCCCAACGGGTATGGCCAATGCCAAGATGGCCAGAGACAGGATTATTTTCCGATATTTTCTGGAGATTAACGAGACGGCCTACACTCTTTTGCACCGTGATTTTGGTTCCATCATATATAGCAATTCCAGCGGAATCATAACCGCGATATTCTAATTTGGATAATCCTTCTAACAAAAACTTAGCAGCTTGATTAGAGCCGACATAACCGACGATACCACACATGTGATATTCCTCCTAAATTACAAATAAACTGTTCTTTTAGCTCTGCAACTGAATTTGTCCCGCAAGTCACCTCACGGTTTTGCCAGTTGCTCACGACCGAAGTTGGCCGAGAGGTATCCGCTGAAGTAAATCTCGATAAACCTCTCCCTCGTCTACTTGTTAATGCAAACAAGTACCAGCGCTTATTTTTTTAGTGTCTCTCAAAAATCGATGTCTATCCATTTCTCACCTCCACTCTAATATGTTTATACATATGCAAAGGAGCACAAACGTGCTCCTCTGCATTCTCATTCATTGTAATATAAACTAACGATTTGGTCAACTACACCAGTTCGCTCTTAACTACTTCGGCAATGGTGTGTACAATGCGTTTTAGCTCTGTCTGACAGGGTCCTTCAGCCATAACGCGAATCAATGGCTCTGTACCGGATGAACGGACCAGGATACGGCCGCTTTCGCCTAGTTCAGTTTCACCGGCAGTCACGGCAGCGGCAATCGCCGCATTCTCCTGCCATCCTGCCTGGGATTTAACTCGCACATTAACTAATAATTGAGGGTACTTGGTCATCAGTGCACCCAGTTCAGAAAGCTTTTTACCTGAGCATTTTACGGCAGTAATAAGTTGCAGAGCTGTAAGTACACCGTCACCGGTAGTGTTATAGTCGCCAAAGATAATATGACCCGACTGTTCCCCGCCCAGTACCAGCCTTTTATCCACCATTGTCTCCAGCACATAGCGGTCACCAACAGGAGTAACTAATACCTTGCCGCCAGCCTGTTTAATAGCTTTATGCAAACCAATATTGCTCATAACGGTAGCTACCAGGGTATTATCTTTTAGCTTACCTACTTTCATCAGGTTGAGTGCACACATAACCATGATCTGATCACCATCAATCACCTGGCCTAGCTCATCAATAGCCAGACAGCGGTCAGCATCGCCGTCATGGGCAATCCCAATGTCCGCCTGATGCTGCAATACAGCCTTCTGCAGCCCTTCCAGGTGGGTAGAACCACAATGATCATTTATATTGATTCCCGTCGGCTGATTGTTCATAACAATTACTTCAGCCCCTAATCGCTTCAGTACCAACGGCGCTACCTCATAGGCCGCACCATGGGAACAGTCAACCACCACTTTGAGACCGGTAAAGTCAACAGGCACCGTACCGGCAATAAAGTCCATATATTCCTGAATAAGATCATGCCTATGGGTTATCGTCCCAACGGAACTGCCTATTGGACGAGGCAGAGTATCGATTTCAGCTTGGACAAGTTCTTCCAGCCGGTCCTCTACTGCATCGGGTAGCTTATAGCCCGTGCCGGCAAAAAACTTAATACCATTATCGGGGTAGGGATTATGGGATGCCGAGATAACTACACCGGCCTGAGCATTGAGTTTGCGTGTCAGGTAGGCCACTGCCGGAGTAGGTACGACACCCATCAATATCGCTTGTCCACCGGCAGAACAGATACCTGCGGCGAGGGCCGCTTCCAGCATAGGTCCGGAAATTCGGGTATCTCTGCCAATAATGACTACCGGATTAGCGTGTTCTTCACCAAAGAGAAAAGTTGCTGCCCTCCCCATTTTATAAGCCAGCTCGGGTGTTAATTCCGTATTTGCTACACCGCGTACACCGTCGGTGCCAAAAAGTCGTCCCATGTAATTGTCTGTCTCCCTTCATCTTAGCAGGCTGCCCGGAAAGTTCCCTGTCAGCCTGGTTTATATTCATTCATAAGTGCCACAGCCCCATTTACGCCATCCAGGGCAGCACTCATTATGCCGCCTGCATAGCCGGCACCTTCACCAATGGGATAAAAGCCTTGCGTAGTAACCGACACAAAGTTATCATTGCGTACAATGCGAACAGGGGCGGAAGTGCGGGTTTCAACGCCGGTCATACGTGCATCAGGCTGATCAAAGCCGCGTATTTTACGGCCAAATTCAGGAAGTGCCTGATTTAGCGTATTTGTCACAAATTCAGGCAGGCATTGACGCAAGTCAGCTGCAGTGACTCCCGGCCCATAAGTTGGCTCTGTGGCAAATTGAGTATTACCGCTTTTGCCGCCAAGAAAATCACCAACCCTTTGAACAGGTGCAAAATAGTTTCGCCCGCCTAACTCAAAGGCCAACCGTTCATAGCGACGTTGGAATTCAATACCGCTTAGCGGGTGCTCACCGCAATCAGTAGGATTGACATTGACCACTAAAGCACTATTGGCAATGCCGCTAGCTCTGGCATGGAGACTCATGCCATTGGTGACTACGCCCCCTTCTTCTGACGCGCCGGCCACGACCATGCCACCAGGACACATGCAAAAGGAATAGGCAGTACGACCGCTTGTTTTGTCATGATAGACCAATGCGTAGTCGGCAGCGCCCAAATTGGAGTGACCTGCCAGCAAACCATACTGCGCCCGGTCAATTAACTCCTGTGGATGTTCTATGCGTACACCAATGGCAAATGGCTTGGCTTCGATGGCCACTCCCCGGTTATAGAGCATATGGTAGGTATCACGGGCACTGTGGCCAGGACCAAATAAGGCTGTCTGGCAGGGAATTGAATGTGTTCCATTAATGACCAAACCAGTGAGTCGGCCATCGTGAACAGTAATATCCGTTACTGTTGATTCAAAGCTAACTATACCGCCAAGCTCAATGATGCGCTGACGGATATTTTTCACTACCTGCCGCAATAGATCGGTTCCCACATGGGGTTTATGCTGATATTTAATCTCCGGCGGTGCTCCGGCCTCTACCAGTACAGTGAGTACCTGCTGCATGCGGTGATCATTTACACGCGTAGTCAGTTTTCCATCGGAAAAAGTTCCCGCTCCGCCTTCACCGAACTGCACATTGGAAACAGGGTCAAACTGTCCGGTCTGCCAAAATCGCCTTACATCTTGTGCCCGCCGATCTACATCGCGCCCTCTTTCCAGGAGCAGCGGCCGGTAACCATGCTGGGCTAATACAAGAGCTGCCAATAAGCCTGCCGGACCGGCACCGACCACTACCGGCGGGTGCTCCAGTCTCTTTGTGCCAAACACAACCGGCTCAGGCAGTGTCTCGACAATCCGGACCACGTCTTTGTCATTGCCAAGGCGGGCTAATGCCGCACCTTCGGCACTATTGATCTTAACGTGGAGCGAGTACACAAAGGATATATTGTTTTTACGCCGGGCATCGATAGCCCGGCGTGCAATGTATACTTCATCAATGCTTTCCACCGGCAAACCAAGCCGCCGGGCCGCCATCTTTTCAAGCGGTGTCTCATCTATAACAGGAATACGAAAATTAGTGATACGTAGCAAGGCTACTTCCCCTTTTGCTATTGTTATGTTTTATTCTTATGCCCACAAAGGCCTGGACTTCCAAGAAAAACAAGGAGGCTAAACATGAGATTGCCGCGTCGCTGCGCTCC
>Ga0366780_1037_pt1 | contig 20762 bp, 19 predicted proteins | sample BONcelN113001E11_FD_207073 | JGI IMG/M metagenome (GOLD analysis project Ga0366780, IMG submission 207073) | Enriched cells from coal bed in the Powder River Basin, Montana, United States - BONCAT cells N11 rep2 HSBNCT.N11.300.1.E11 ...
GCCGACCACGCGGGCGCACTTCACGTACGGGCGATTCCATACATTGTTGGTTTCATGCATGGCATACAGCACGCGGCGGTGCACCGGCTTCAGGCCATCGCGCACGTCCGGCAATGCGCGGCCGACGATCACGCTCATCGCATAATCGAGATAGCTCTTGCGCATCTCTTCTTCGAGGGAAATCGGGATGGTTTCTTTGGCGAATTGATCCATTGGCTGATCGTTTGGGTAGATGCTAAAAACGGACTAAAAACGGTAACGTGACCGCATACGCTTGTTGCTGAATGACGTAGCCGTCAAAAAACACTCGATTTTAACATGGCACACCTCTTGCCCGTTCCGAATTGGCCCCAACGGAGCAGCATACTGGTCGATTCGCAAAAAAGCCTGCCAAAAAGCTTGTGAAACCGTTCCGCAGGCACGGCAAGTGCGCCAAATTTAAAAAAAAACAAAAAACCATCCGTGATGCATCGCTACACTCGCTTTAAGACATCATGATGCATCCAAGGCAATAATCATAAATGCTCATGCCGTTGAAACTTCGTCATTTGCAAAACGTCTTGTGCCCAAATAGCTTTTCAATTCGTTAATTTTGCCGTATTCATACGTCGCATAAAAGCAACAAGGAATGAAAAGAAGCCGCTGGACGTTTTGGCAATTTAGCCTGAATGTCAAGCCTGTGGCAAAATAGCATCAGTTAGGTTCTTACCGTATGGCCAATGTTTTTAAGGTAAGGACATGGACGCCATGTTATTATTAGTTTGTTAGTTATTGCTTTCGTCAATTGTTGCGCAGCTACTGTGCAGAAATCTCATCCGAGAGGGGAAATATGAATAAGTTTGTAAAAATCGTTTTCGCTGCTTCTTCTGCAGTAATCGCATTTTCTGCGACTGCGCAGGACATCAAGGCCGCAACTCCGAAGAGCGCTTACTTGCAAGACGCCCGTGGCGTGGTAGCCCGTAGCTCGACCGGCCTGTGCTGGCGCTCGTCCTCCTGGACCCCGGCTGACTCCGTGCCGGGCTGCGATGGTCCTCTGGCACAAGCTGAGCCTGCCAAGCCTGCTGCTGCTCCGGCTGCTCCGGTTGCTCCGGCTGCTCCGACCTCGGAAAAAGTCACCTTCTCCGCCGACACCCTGTTCGACTTCAACAAGGCTACGCTGCGTCCAGAAGGCAAGCAAAAGCTGGATGACCTGTTCCTGAAACTGTTCGGCATGCAACTGGAAGTTATCGTTGCCACCGGTCACACCGACACGATCGGTTCCGATGCTTACAACCAGAAGCTGTCGGTCAAGCGTGCAGAAGCCGTCAAGAAATACCTGGTTGAAAAAGGCGTCGAAGAAAATCGCGTCTACACCGAAGGCAAGGGCGAATCCTCGCCGGTCGTCACCGACTGCAAGGGCGCTCGCGCTGCACAGATCAAGTGCCAGCAGCCGAACCGTCGCGTGGAAGTCGAAGTCGTCGGTACCCGCGCTTCCAAGTAATCATCAAGTTTGATCTCTGAAAAACCCCGCTTCGGCGGGGTTTTTTGTTATGGCGACAATCCGGCTTTGCCGCTATCATTTGTATATGAATGCTGATCCTTTAGAACTCCAGAAATTCGGTGAGCTTGCCCATCACTGGTGGGACCCGACCTCCGAATTCCGCCCTCTTCACGAAATCAACCCGCTGCGCCTGGAATGGATTAATGCGCGCGCCTCATTAGCCGGCAAGAAAGTAGTCGATGTCGGCTGCGGCGGCGGCATCCTCGCTGAGTCGATGGCCAAAAAAAGGCGCCAATGTCACGGGCATCGATCTGTCGGAAAAGCCATTGAAGGTAGCTGACCTGCACAGCCTTGAATCGGGCGTCCAGGTGCGCTATGAGCTGATATCCGCAGAAGATCTGGCCGCGCGCGAGCTTGGTCAGTACGACGTCGTGACGTGCATGGAAATGCTGGAACATGTACCCGACCCTGCTTCCATCGTCAGGGCATGCGCCACGCTGGTCAAACCGGGCGGCCATGTGTTTTTTTCCACGATTAACCGCAACCCGAAGTCTTATCTGCATGCGGTGATCGGCGCCGAATATATCCTCAAGCTGCTGCCGCGCGGAACGCACGATTACGCCAAGTTCCTGACCCCGGCGGAACTGGCGCGTTTCATCCGCGAAGCCGGGCTGGACCTGGATAGCCTCAAGGGCATGGGGTACAACCCGCTGACCAAGGTGTATTCGCTCAACCAGGATACCAGCGTCAACTATCTGGTCGCCTGCAGCCGGCCGGCCTGAGCGGTTTTTGAAAGCAGCCTGCATGTCCCTGCGTCTTCCCCGCGCCGTCCTGTTTGATCTCGACGGCACGCTTGCCGATACCGCGCCCGACCTGGCCGCTGCCGTCAATCTCATGCGCAGCGCGCGCAGCCTGGCGGCAGTGCCATACGAACAATTGCGTCCCGTCGCCTCGGCCGGCGCGCGCGGGCTGATCGGTGCCGCCTTTGGCATCGGCCCAGAAGCGGCTGAATTTGCGGCCATGCGGACTGAATTCCTCGACAACTACGCCGCTGCGATTGCAATCCATACGCGCCTGTTCGATGGCATGCGCGAGACGCTGGACGCGCTTGTGCAGGCTGGCCTGCAATGGGGAATCGTCACCAACAAGCCGGCCCGCTTTACCGATGCGCTGGTGCCGCTGATCGGGCTGGAAGATGCCGCCTGCGTCATCTCCGGCGACACCACGCCGCATGCCAAGCCGCATCCACAGCCTTTGCTGGAGGCGGCATCCCGCATTGGCCTGGCAAGCGAGTCATGCTGGTATGTCGGCGATGATTTGCGGGATATTCAGGCCGGGCGTGCTGCGGGAATGGCCACCATCGGCGCAGGCTGGGGTTATTGCGGCAATGTCGAGCCTGTAACGTGGGAAGCTGATGCCCTGGCTGCGCATCCGATGCAATTGCTGGAATTGCTTAAGGCACATTGATCATCCCGCCTGATCATCCGGCGACCCTGCCCTGCCGTTGAAAAAGTCGCTGACCGGGCTCTTGAAAGCGTCCGGCACATCCCCATCTTCTGCGTTACAATACAGTTTCTGTTTTGGGGCCGACCTGGTTTCGACAGGGGTGGCAAAGCAGCGCAGGGCATACCGAGGACTGGCTACCTCGTTAATCCAACCGGAAATGCTTAAATGCAAACGATGAATCTTACGCTCTCGCAGCGTAAATCTCTAGAAACCTAAGAACTTTCTAGCTCTACACCGTCTTGTTCCTGGGGCGGGCTGGCAACAGCGGTAGAGTCATACACAGGGAATCGCGTTGCGTCGGGTTACTTGGCGTAGCGTTAAATCTAGGTGACTCGCCTTGACGAAGCGTGTGCGTCCGCGTCGGCAGGGTTAAATCAAATGGCAGCACTAAGTATGTAGAACTGTCTGTAGAGTGCTTCTGGACGCGGGTTCGATTCCCGCCGGCTCCACCAAAATTAAAAAGCCACCCGGCTTGCGGGTGGCTTTTTAATTTTGTGGGTGTCACTGCGAGAAGCGAACCCGCGGGACGCGGGGCGCAGGCAGGGTTTCGGCGAGCACTGCTCGTCGCTGCCGGAGCGGATTCGCGCTTGCAAGCGCGAAGACCGGGAGATTCCCGCTGCTCAGAACAGGCTGTGTTTCTCTTGCTGGGCAAGAGATCGATCGGCGCATTAGGGCACCGAGATTGCCGCAGGCCAATATCTTGGATAGCGAATGACATTCCTAGCCAGAATGTTTAGAGGTATTTTGCATTAGAGCGCCATGCCCCTCATCAGAAAATCAAATGAAAGAGCATTCGCCGGACTTTATGTGTTGATCGGCAGATCTATGCATTGAAGTTCTCTATATTGATTGTTTGTGTCCCCGGATTCGTTCCGCAACCATGCTTCAATTTCGGCAATGAGCACAGCCTCCGGCTGTCTGAAACGTCCTTTCAGAGCACACTCCCACACGGTCAATACGCGCCAGCCCCGCTCTTTCAATGCCCTGATTGCGCGCTCATCTCTGCTTCGATTGGTATTGATTTTGGATTCCCAGAATTCACGGCGTGACTGAGGCCATCTGAAAAGATAACAACCATGACCATGCCAGAAACATCCGTGAATCTGAATCACTGCGTGGTACTTCGGAAAAACAATATCCGGCTTTCCCGGCAAATCCTTTACATGCAGCCGGTAGCGGAAACCCCGCGCGTGCAGTAGACGGCGCAGAGTTACTTCTGGCTTAGTATCTCTGCTGCGAATCGCCTGCATATTTCGCGAACGGGTCGCCGGAGCATGAACATCTGCCACAATTATGCAGCTAGCTTTGTACTGCCCTTGGACTGGGACTCAATCTTTACTTTTGCGTCCATGATCCTTGGCTTCATCATTTTTGCCACCGCTGCGAACACCGGAACGACAACTGAGTTACCGAACTGCTTATAAGCCTGCGTATCAGAAACCGGAATCCGGAAGTCCTTGTCAGATTTGTCAACATACCCCATCAGACGAGCACACTCCCGCGGTGTAAGGCGGCGCGGGCGGTTCATCATGTTGTCCGGATCATGAATTTCCTTACTTGGATCGAAACCACGGTCAATCAGAATCTCCGAACCGTCCTTATAGTAGCGGGCGGAGAGAGTACGGGAAATGTCTGCGCTTTTTACCAAGCCATATCCAAAGCCGTTACCCTTAGCCTTGTGCTTGGCTGAATAGTTATAGAGGTATGTCCACAGCTTGGGAGTCAGGATGTACTTATCGTCGACTTTCTTCTCCAAGATATCACTCAGCTTCGGGCGGCGCTTGGGGAAATGTTCCATGATATTTCGCAAGGTAAAGCCGTTATGCACTTCCAGATCTTTACGAAAACCGACAAGCACAATTCGCTCCCGGTGCTGCGGGACAAAGTACTTTCCGTCGATGATTTTAGGATCATCCGATCCTTGAATATCAACGTCTGCAACCCAGTAGCCAAGTTCAGCCAGCGTTTCCTTGATAACCCGGAACGTCTTTCCCTTGTCATGACTTTTCAGATTTTTTACGTTCTCGAGGACGAAAGCAGCCGGCTGCTTTGCTTTCAGAATCCTTGCGACATCAAAGAAAAGCGTTCCCTGCGTCTTGCACTCAAACCCGTGAGCCCGGCCGAGGGCATTTTTCTTAGAAACACCTGCGATTGAAAATGGCTGGCATGGAAAACCCGCGAGCAGTACGTGGTGATCCGGAATAAGCTGGTCGATATGCCTATAAGCCTCTTCCTCAGAGAGGTCATCACGTTCACTTAAAGTGACTTTACGGATGTCGTCATTAAACCGGTGAAACTTGGGATCGCAATAGAAATTTGCCTTATAGGTCCGAACTGCTTGTGCATTCCATTCACTGGTGAACACACAACGTCCTCCAACTTTTTCAAATCCACGTCGAATTCCGCCGATTCCAGCAAAAAGATCAACAAAATCAAAGTCATAACCGGGATGATTAGGCGGCGGGGACGGCAGGAGCTGGCTCAGCCGATCATACTCATGGCGACTAAGTGCCGGAGAAGCCTTTCCCTTCAACCACCGGTTAATGGTTTCACGGCACCACTGGCCAGGAGAGATTGCATTAAGAGATTCAGCCACGAATTTCTGGTCATAAATCTCCAGCAGCTTCTTAATAAGGCCAAGATCTTCTTCTGTATCGTCCATCGGTATTATATCTGGGTAAAATGAGTGACATTGTATCACTCATTTTACCCAGAGAAGGAGGCGACAGTAATTAAACTACGGGTTGCTCAATCGATTGCGATCTTTGAACACTGAGTGACACGGAGCGATTTTCTTCTCAGGCTTCACCAACTATCCATTATTTCTGAATGGAAACGAAATATATATTGCGCCAGCTGAACACCGTCGTTTTAAAGCCCAGAGAACTCATTTTGGTGAAAAAAATGCTGCTTTATGGTAAGCGTCCACCTTAAAGTTTTGGTCATACCCGGAGAGAATTGCGCTATGATTTATGTTGCATGTTGGAACGTAAATTACGCTGTGCCGGAATTGCAGCCTCAGGAAAAATGGCTAATTAAAAACCAGTAGGCAGTAACCATCCGGCACAGGCTGCACAGCCTAGCCCGGCGAGCAACGCTGGAATAGAAAGACTTCTGAATGAATGACCTAATTAATGAACCCGATGCATCCCGGCTGATCTTTGGCCTGCGTGATACCGGCTACAACGTCAAAACAGCCACTGCGGACATTGTCGATAACTCAATTGCCGCGAAGGCAGATAAAATCAGTATTGAGATTGTTCTGCGTGATGATGGCCGCAAGCTAGTATATTTCGGAGATAACGGGGAAGGAATGGATGCGGGTGGGGTTCACCGGGCAATGCGCTACGGAGCACCTGAACGCGAAAACCCTGAAAGCCTCGGTAAGTTTGGCTTAGGGCTAAAGACTGCGTCCAGCTCAGTCTGTCTGAAGTTCACAGTGATTTCACGTAAAACACCGGATCAGGAGCTGGCCAAGCTCGCATGGGATCTTGAGCATGTCTCAAACAAGGAGCGGTGGGAAATGCTGCGTGCCCCGGTCACGGCAGATGAACGTGAAATGTTTGACGACCTGTGCGGGGATAAGGGGACACTCGTCATCTGGGAAAAGTGCGACAGAATTCTGACAAAGGAATATGAACCCGGTGGCAGCAAAGAAAAGGCAGCAATTAACCGGCTCGCAGAAAATCTCGACCGTCACCTTTCACTGGTGTACCACCGATTCCTGGACAAAACAGACAAGCGCGAACGTAATATCGAGATTCTGATCAATCAGACACCTGTAATACCCTGGAATCCGTTTTATCCGGAACGATCTGAGCAGGTACTCGCGGAACAAAAGCAGAAGCTGGTCGTAGAGCTTCCTGACGGCTCAGAGGAGACAGCGTATATCCGCGCCTGGATCCTGCCGCACCGCAGTGAGATGACTAAAGAAGAGGAAAAAATCTTTGCTCGCATCTCAAACCGGGCACAGGGCTTTTATATTTACCGTGAAGGCCGCCTGATTCAGGATGGCAGCTGGATGGAGGTCTTTGGTGCCCCTGAGCCGCACACGTCCCTGCTTCGTATTGAGTTCGATTTCGGTCACGAGCTGGACGACGCGTTCCGTATCGATGTAAAGAAGTCCCGTATCCTCTTCCATCCTGATCTTGAAGATGGTCTGCGCGAGCTGCTGCAGCCGATATACCGCGAAGCCGGAAAACGGTACCGAAGACAGAACCGCGATCAGGCGAATACCAGCAAAATCGACCACAGCAGCGCCAATAAAAATATTGCCGGAACCACTAATGCTGACAAGCCGCAGGTGGCTTCTGCCGATCCGGGCACCCAGTCAGCCGTGGTGTCGAACAATATGGGGCCGAAAATTAGGCTGAAACTGCCAGTACAGAATCATGTGAGCCCGGAGACGATCCACGTTGACGCGGTTGAAAACATCACCACCGGGGAGCTGTGGCAGCCGGCAATGCGCAGCGCCGGTGATGCCGGGCACGTGCCTGCAGTATTACTGAACACGCATCACGACTTCTATCAGAAAATTTATAAGCGGGCAGCCGCAAATGGTTATGCAGTGGAAGGAATGGATTTACTCCTGTGGGCTTTCGCTGTGGCTGAACAGAATAATACGAACGACGAACTGGAGCCGATTTTCGAGGATATCCGTAACGAGATATCCAACAATCTGCGCAAACTTCTCCGTAATATTCCTGACCCCGAGCCGGATGAGTTAAGCGCCGAAGAAGAATAAGATGCTCGCTGCAAAGAAAGATCTCATTCTGAAAGAGCTGCAGGAAGGGACCGGTGCGGCGATGGCTGCGGTGGCGGACCGCACTGGCCTTCGTACTGGCCTGCGGATATGGTTCGCTGATCTGGATGAAAAGCACGGGCCGATAGCAGAGCTGCGTGCATACGGACTGAAAGGGCATCGTGTCGACCTGACATTTGGAACCTTTTCTTCAGGGATCCTCTCGCAGATAAAGAAGGCTTTACCCGAGGACGTTCAGCTGGCGCGCGCACTGGTTGCCTCAGTCGGTCCGGAAGTGGAACTTGACATCTCCGGGCAGGACCAGCTGACATGGTCCGTCACGGATGGCAAATTCCGTATGACCGCGAAGATCCGTGAGCTGAAGTATCCTGACGAGGACAGCACAGTTATTGCAACCTGCCGTGCTGTGATCGTGCCAATGATGGCTGCGATGGCTGAACTCATCGGCTACGACGTCATTGAAGAGGAGGTCAGCGAAGAAATGGCAGCCTATGACGGTGCCATACTTCCGTCAGTGGTGAAACGAAGGGAGCGCAATCCCCGTAACCGGCTTCTGTGTATCCGTATTCATGGTGAAAAATGCTATGCCTGCGGATGTGAGCCGAAAACCACATACGGGGACGCGGGCTCAATCATCGAAGTGCATCATCTTGAGCCTGTGTCGCTGCTCAGCGAGCCCCGTCCTTACGATCCGCGCACTGATCTCGTCCCGCTCTGCCCGAACTGCCATCGTGCCGTTCATACAAAACGCCCTTTCCCGCTGAGCATAGAGGAATTACGGACCGTGATGCGGAATCACCATGGCTGATTTTTCAGATCTTCCCGAGACCCTTGAACAACTCCGAGCCGCCCCTCCTGATGGCTTTGAGTTGTCAGAGCGTGTAATCGATCCTGTTGTGATCATCGACAAGAGCGGGAACAAGACGATAGCGCGGCTTGGAGGTGCCCGTGTGCGGCAGGGAGCCAGAAACATTTCCCCTGCCCCGAGCAATCGTCATGTCTGGGTGATGGACGGCAATTTGATTCGCCCGTTGCCTAGGGACGCGGCCGCCCTCTTTACAGAGATGCTGGGCAACGCCGACCCCGATAATCTGCCCTATAGCACAGCCATTGGCCTGCTGCGTAACTCAACCGGAGTTATGGGAGTAGAGCCGAGTGCGGCATTTTTGAAAGCCGGCCGGGCAGCAGCAGAAGAATTTGGAAATGACATTAAGATCCCGGGCCTCACAGCCACCCTGTTCCCCTATCAGGCCCGCGGTGTGCAATGGATGTGGAAGACCATCAGTCACACGGGCGGCGTGATTCTTGCCGATGAGATGGGTCTGGGCAAGACACTGCAAATCATCGCTCTTCTGTTAATTGAACCTCCTCAGCCCTCCTCACCGGCGCTGATCGTCTGCCCTACCAGCCTGATTGCCAACTGGGTAAGAGAAATTAACCGCTTCGCACCCGACATGACTGTAACGGTACACCGCGGAGCACAAAGGGCCGGGATTTACAGAGAACTGCAAAAGACCAGTGTGGTAATCACCACCTATGAAACGATGGTCAATGACATTTCTATCTTTTCCTCTTTCGCGTGGTCCTGGGTGATCTGTGACGAGGCACAGGCCATCAAGTCCCCTGATTCAAACCGCCGTCAGGCCATTATCACCATTCCGCGCCGCAGGTCCATCCCGATGACGGGCACGCCCGTGGAAAACAGTCTTCTTGATCTCTGGTCACTGGCTGATTTTGCAATTCCGGGCCTGCTTGGCTCGCGTAGTGAATTCGAGGCACTCTATCCTGACAATCTTGAGTCGGCACAGGCAGTCGCACGTTTCACGGACCCTGTAATTCTCAAACGCAGAATAGCGGACGTGGCAGGCGATCTGCCTGAGCGCATCGATATTGATATCCCGCTGGAGATGGATGATCAGTTAGCTGATCACTACCTGACAGTCCGGAATACGACCCTCGCCCGGTACCCTGTAGCCGGAGCTCTGGTTGCGACTCTTCAGCTGCAACTTGTCTGTGCCCATCCGTGGCTGCGCCGTTCTGATAATACGGACCCTGATGGTGAGGATGCGAAGATTGTACGTACAAATACGTACCCGCTGATGACGCCGAAAATGGAATGGGTCATGGCTCTTCTTAAAGAAGCATTTTTCAACAGAAAAAAAGTGACCGTCTTCGCGCTGTTTAATCGGCTCGGAGATCTGCTGCAGGAAGTGATGTCAGACTTTCCCGGTGTCTTCTGGGACGCAATCAACGGTTCGACACCACAGGAAGAGAGGCAGACAATTATTGATGCATTTTCAGCACACGATGGTCCGGGCTGCCTTGTTCTGAATCCGAAAGCTGCGGGAGCTGGACTGAACATTACGGCCGCAACTACGGTTATCCACTTTACGCCGGTATGGAACCCTGCACTCGAAGCTCAGGCAAGCGCACGGGCTCACAGGCGCGGGCAGACGCAGCCGGTGACGGTCTACCGCCTCTTCTACAAAGATACGGTGGAGCAGATAATGATTGAACGCTCTCTCTGGAAAAGTGAGCTTGCCAATGAAAGCGTTCCTGTTTCGTCGAGAGATTCTACTGACCTTAAACGGGCGCTTGAGATCTTCCCAAGAAAAATATGACAGATCAAACTATTACAAAGCAGACCTTCAGCAAGACACTGAGCGCCAACGATGTGGGGGCGACCGGAGGTCATCAGGGAGGAATTCTTGTTCCGAAGTCGGAAGGAGAGCTCTTGGCTTTTCTTCCGCATCTTGACCCGGCAGTTAAGAATCCTGATGCATGGATTGAATGTGTAGATGAGGGTGGTACCTTACGTCGGCTACGGTTCGTGTACTACAACAATCGCCTCCACGATACCAATGGTACACGAAACGAGTACCGCATTACGTATCTGACCCGCTACTTCAAAGAGATGGGTGCGCGCGAGGGCGATACCTTCGAAATTTCCGGGACTGGAGGGAAGCACCGCTACACCATCCGCATTGTCCGTCCGCGTGCAGAGCTAGCCGTACGCGAAGAAGAGCAGGTGTACCGGATTAAAATTACCTCGGGATGGCGACGTGTTCACTGAACAAGCAACATAAAGACGCAGCGTCGCCGGTTTTTGAAGATAGGAATTATCCGTCTAGATCAGTTCGCAGTGAGTGCACGCGCGTATAAATTTGCTCCAATTCTAATTTTTGTCGTACTAATCTTACATAAAGTATAAAAAAAGGAATTAAAATTGGCTTACTCTGCAACAGTTTTCAACGTACTAATTGCTTCTCCATCTGACGTGAATGAGGAGAGGGAAGCAATCGCACAAACTCTCCATGACTGGAATTCTCTAAACTCGAGTGAGACTGGCAAAGTTTTGCTGCCCGTAAGGTGGGAGTCGCATAGTGCACCTGCGATGGGAGATCGACCACAAGGAATAATAAACAATCAAGTAGTTCGCGACTGCGATATGCTCATTGGCGCCTTTTGGACAAGGCTTGGTTCGCCCACCGGTGTAGAAGATAGCGGGACAGTCGAAGAGATCAAGTGGTTTCTGAAGCAAGAGAAGCCAGTAATGCTTTACTACTCAAAGAAGCCGGTTGATATGGATTCAGCCGATCTTATGCAAGTGCAAAAGCTCAAAGATTTCAAAAAATCTATAAGGGACAAGGGGATTCAAGAACAATACAGCAGTATTGATGAGCTAAAGCAGAAGTTGATGCGACAACTTACAATCGTCATGCGAGGCATCTCGGTCGGCACCCATGTTAATGCGAATGTAGTCAAAGAAGCCAAAGAAGACCGTCCCTCGCAACCGGAACACCCTGCAAACCTGAAGCATCCAACAAAGTTAATTCCAATAGAATTGGTTGACTATACAGAAAAATCCTTTGTGGTTGTCGGCGACACCACGAAGTTCAGAGACCAGCTTCACGCCCTCAATGGCAAATGGATGAAGATGAAAAATGGAAGCTTCGGTTGGATGTTCTCAAAGAGACGCGTGGATGAAGTTACTAAACTTCTTGGCATTTCCTCCCTGCTTAAATCAGTTCAATAACTAGGCAAACTAAAGCGTTTGCCCCCGCGCAAGGCTATTATTGGATTTACACCCTGCACACTAGTCGCCGGCAGACTGCGAGAAGCAGAGTTTTGAACGGCTCGCGTTAGTGCCTGCGATACTGGATGCGATTCATGCATTACAAAGGGAAGCCAGCCAAGTCTCGCAATGTCACTGCGCTGTCGTCCTTGGACGCTTGTTCGACCGGAAAAATCACCGTCAGCGGCTGGGAGGTTACCGACATGCTGGCCAATCTAGGCAGGAAAGGGGACGGCAGGCCGATAGTCAGCGCGGATTCGACTCATAGTTTCCCGAACGGGAAACTTAGGTGCAAACATGACCTGCACACTCAAACATTTCCCGATCGGGAAATTCCCCTTGCGCAGACACCGCTTATGACTAATAATTTCCCGAACGGGAAACTTGATAAGCCATGACCTCCATCCGATCACCACAACAACTCGGCGATACCCTTCGTGCCGCCCGCAAGCAGCTCGGTCTGACACAGCCCCAACTGGCTCTGGCCGCCGGGGTTGGCGTGCGCTTCATTGTCGACCTTGAAGCAGGCAAGCCCACCTTGCGACTGGAAAACGTGCTGCGCGTCATTGATGCCCTGGGTGGCGAGATCCAGTTAAGCGGCTTGCCCTCCCTTGCCGCCGACGATCAGCGCAAAGGCAACCACCATGATGCATGAACTGGAAGTCTGGCTGTTTGCCGAGCGTGTCGGCACTTTGGCGCTGGTCGAAGGGCGCCTGAATTTTTGTTACGCGTCCGGCTGGCTGTCGCGGCCAGACGCTGTGACATTGTCCTGCTCGCTGCCTTTGCAGGCAGAGCCGTTTGACGATCACAAAGCCCGGCCCTTCTTTGCCGGCTTGCTGCCAGAGGGGCAGATGCGTCGCCTGATTGCGCAGCAGTTCCAGGTCTCGGGTCAGAACGACTTTGCCCTGCTGGACCGCATTGGCGGCGAATGTGCCGGCGCGGTAACGTTCCTGGAGCCCGGACAGGCTTTGCCTGTACCTGCCCGCAACGATGACGTGCAATGGCTGAGCGACGAGGAAGTCGTCGCCATCCTGGATGAATTGCCGCGTCGCCCCATGCTGGCGGGCAAAGACGGTTTACGACTTTCGCTGGCGGGAGCGCAAGACAAACTGCCCGTGGTTTTTGATGGTACCCGTATTGGCTTGCCCCTCAATGGCACGCCCAGCACCCACATCCTGAAACCTGCCATCCATGCCGTTGAAGACAGTGTGAACAATGAAGGTTTTTGCATGGCACTGGCAGAGGCCATGCAGCTCAACCCGGCAAAGTCGAAAGTGCACTCCGTCCTGAATCGCCCGTTCTTGCTGGTCGAGCGCTATGACCGGATCGCGGATGCACAAGGCCACCGGCAGCGCCTTCACCAGGAAGACTTCTGCCAGGCTTTGGGTGTGGTGCCTGAAATGAAATACCAGAACGAAGGTGGCCCCGATCTGGCGCAGTGCTTCGAACTGATTCGCCGTATCACGCGGCCGAGTGCGCCGCAGATCCTGCGCTTGCTCGATTACGTGATCTTCAATGCGCTGATCGGCAATCATGATGCGCACGCCAAGAATTTCTCACTGCTGTACTCGGGCAAGACACCGGTTCTGGCGCCTTTCTACGACGCGCTCTCGACAGCGGTGTACCCGACACTGACGCCAAAGATGGCGATGAAGATTGGTAGCAAGTACAAGTTCAGCGAAGTGCAGGCACGGCACTGGGAGCAGTTTGCCGAAAGTGTCGGGCTGAGCAAGGCGCAGGCCAGGAGACGCATTCTGGCGTTGGCAAAGGCGCTGCCATCTACCGCGCGCAACCTACAATCCTCCTCTGGACGCGGTTTTGCTGAAAATGCAGTGGTTGAGCAAATTATTGCCTTGATTGAACAGCGCTGCGCCCTGACGATTCGGCGGCTGACCGACCCAGCCCCCGAAAATGACGCAGCCGCCGGACCCTCTGCCTGAGCCACCGAGCGTACGCGGGCTTAGTTCCGGGTCCACCACCAAAATTACTGCTCACTTGGCCTTCGGCTTCTGCCCCCAGGAGTCGAACAACAGTGTGGAGGACAGTGCGTTGAACGGCATCGTAATGCCGTGCTCGAGCCCCTTCAGTTGCGCGGCCTTCAGGTCCTTCAGCAGGACCGCCAGCGCGGTGTCCTCGGTCCACTTCGAGACGGAGTCCCAGTTCCGGGCGACCCAGCTGTCACCGGTGCTGACCTTGAAGAGGTTCAGCAGCTCGTCCTGGGGAAGGTTGTAGTGCGCACCAAACTTCAACCCCTCGGCGACGCCATTCATGATGATGCCCAGTACCAGGTTGTTGACCAGCTTGGCCGCCTGGCTATTGCCTGGCTTGGCGCCGTAGTAAAAGGTATTGGAGCCGACGGCGTCAAAGTACGGGCGTGCGGCATCCACGCGGTCCTGGGGACCTGATGCCATGATCGACAGAGTGCCAGCCTGGGCTCCCGTGGCGCCACCGCTGACAGCCGCGGCGATGAGCTTGACGTCGGCGGCCGCTTCGACCTGCTGCCCCAGTTCGTTCATCGAGTCGGGGTCGAGCGTGCTCATGACGATGATGGTCAGACCCTTGGGGTTGGCGGACAGAAGACCGCCTTCGCCCAGGATGATCTCGACGTTCTGGGCGTAATCGCGGACCATCGAGACAATCGCGTCGTCGGCCTGCTCGGCCACCTCCTTCAGGGTTGCGGCCACCTTGACGCCTGCGGCCTTCGCCTTCTCGCGGCTTCCCTCAAAGGCGTCGTAGCCGATGACCTCGAAGCCTGCCTTGTTCAGATTGACCGCCATGGGGAGCCCCATGGTCCCGAGCCCTACGAAACCGATTTTCTTGCTCATGATGTGTTCCTTTCGTCGTGTTGGCGGGATCTTAGTCAGCAGACGACTTTTCAGCGATACCCCGCTCGGCCATGACTTGCTTGAGGAGGGTCAGGGCGTTGAGCACTCGCGGGAAGCCGATGTAGGGGATACAATGAATCAGGGCGCCAACGATTTTTTCCTTGGTCAGGCCGACGTTGAAGCCAACGTTGATGTGCAACTTCAACTGGGGCTCGGTGCCCAGAGCGACCAGCGTCGAGATGGTCACCATCGTCTGCTCCTGCTTGGTCAGGCTGGTGCGGGTGTAGATGTCGCCGAAAGCAAAGGATAGGATGTAGTCGGACAAGTCAGCATCAAGTTCCTTGTAAGACTCGATGAGCTTGACGTGGTCGAAGGTGTTGGATTGTTCGGCGGAGACGAGTTCCATCATGCGGTCGAGGCCGCGCTGTTGTCGTTCAGTAGTCATTTGTGAGTTCCTCAGTTGGCTGGGCATTGGATAGAATGGCGTCTCACAAAGTTTTATGAAACGATACGTTTCGTTTCAGATTATAGCACCGTGTGATTAAAGATGGAAAGGCTGTGATCGAGTGAACATTTCAAGTGCAGGCGACGGTGAAACTTCCACAAGTCCAGAATCCGGGCATGCGCGGCGGCGTTCGCGCAGCGACCGGGTGGTTCTGGACGCGACCCGGGAATTGCTGGGAGAAAGCGGATTTGGCAGCTTGACTGTCGAGGGCGTTGCAGCAAGGGCGGGGGTGGCCAAGACCACGATCTACCGTCGTTACCGGTCCAAGACGGATCTTGCCCTGGCGGTCCTGCTGGACATGCTCGAGGACGTGAGCACGCAGCCGTATGTGGAGGACACGACCACTGAACTGATCGCGCTGGTCAACAAGACGGTCAAGCTCATGAGCACCACCGTGCTGGGCCGGATCATGAAGGGCCTCGTTTCGGAGGTGGCGGCGGATCCCGAACTCGCGCATGTGTACCGGGAACGGGTAGTGAGCCAACGGGTGGCAGATGTCACCGTTCTGCTGGAGCGCGGCATCGCCAGAGGAGAATTGCGGGCTGGCCTCGATCCCGAAATGGTCACAGACCTTTTGCTCGGCCCTATCTACTACCGCTTCTTCCTCAGTGGCGCGCCCATGGATGACGACTTTGGGAAGCGGCTTGTCGTCACTTTGCTGCCCGCCTTCACGGCCTAGCGCGGAAGAAGTGGCGCGCCCATCATCATGACGACCACACCGACAACGCCAACGGCGCTCCGCCGGATTCCTTCCGGAGTCTGGGTGCTCGGCCTGGTGAGCATGCTGATGGATATCTCTTCCGAGATGATCCATAGCCTGCTGCCGCTGTTCATGGTCGGCGTCCTCGGCACGAGCGCCTTTGTGGTTGGTTTGATTGAAGGACTGGCCGAGTCCACTGCCTTGTTCGTCAAGGTGTTCTCCGGCGCGCTCAGCGACTATCTGGGCAAACGCAAAGGCCTGGCGGTGTTCGGCTACGCCCTGGGCGCGTTAACCAAGCCACTGTTCGCCATCGCGCCGACCGCCGGCATCGTGCTCACGGCGCGTCTACTGGATCGGGTAGGCAAAGGCGTGCGCGGCGCTCCGCGGGATGCGCTGGTGGCAGACATCACTCCGCCTGAAGTACGCGGCGCGGCTTTCGGCCTGCGGCAATCTCTCGACACGGTGGGAGCCTTTCTTGGGCCGCTGCTGGCGGTTGGCCTGATGCTGTTATGGGCCAACGACTTCCGTGCCGTATTCTGGGTTGCCGTCATTCCCGGACTGCTCGCGGTCGCCCTGCTGCTGTTTGGCGTGCGCGAGCCGGAACGCCATGTCGGCGAGAAGCGCACCAACCCGATCCGCCGCGCAAACCTGAAGCGCTTAAGCAGCGCCTACTGGCGGGTGGTGGGCATCGGCGCGGTATTTACACTGGCCCGCTTCAGTGAAGCATTCCTCGTGCTCAGGGCGCAGCAGGGAGGCATTCCCGTGGCGCTGGTGCCCCTGGTGATGGTGGCAATGAATCTGGTGTACGCAGCGTCGGCCTACCCGTTCGGCAAGCTGTCTGACCGCATGAGCCACAAGATGCTGCTGGCGCTTGGCCTGACCGTGCTGATCGCTGCCGATCTGGTGCTGGCTACCAACGATCACTGGACCACCGTGCTTGCTGGCGTCGCGCTGTGGGGCATTCACATGGGTATGACGCAAGGATTGCTGGCAACGATGGTTGCTGACACTGCACCAGCCGACCTTCGAGGCACTGCCTTCGGGTTTTTCAATCTTGTCAGCGGCATCGCCATGCTGATCGCCAGCGCCATCGCTGGCCTGCTGTGGGATCAGCTTGGCGCATCTTTTACCTTCTATGCCGGCGCTGCGTTCTGCGGCATTGCATTGCTCGCATTGAGCAATAAATCTTAAGCGAAAACTCGGCTTAAGGCGCTTTTCTTGCAGGTTTGCCATGCTCCGCGCCAGCAAGCCGCTGCCCATTTTTTAATCGCATCCCCACTTAAAACGCATATCTGATATTCGCGTGCTTGACAGCGCACAATTCCAGGAGCTACCATCCGCTCGTTCGCATAACGAACTTAAGTTCTATATGCGAACAACTGCATGATGTTGGCAGGCCAGAACAGTGACGCCGCTGCGGCGCACTCTTCATGGGCTGCCCACCAGACAGAGCATTGAATTGCGCGGGTCGGCCACCAACGATCGGCGCTGGCAGCAGCGGACACCCCAAAGCCTGGACCTCTTTGAGCCTCACTGAAGGATACCCCTCTCCGGCGCGCTAACGCGGGCGCAATCCTGTTTGCATATTGGCCATCCCAGCCGGTTTGCCGACAGGCGCCTCAGCCCAAGCATTTTCAAACATTACCCGACCCGCCGTGCATCTTACACATGAGTCAATGACTTCCCTGCCATGGGGATTCGTGTCGATGCGGCGGGTTGCCGACAAGTTGCACACTGCTATTTCGAAGGAGACGCGGCATGACCAAGCTTGCCAATTTTTTCACTGAACTCATGAGGCGATACCTGCCGGACCCGTTCGTGTTCGCTATCGTTCTGACCTTGCTGACCATGGTGCTGGCCGTGGTTGTCGAGGGCAAGATACCGACAGGCGTGATTCACGACTGGGGCAAGGGGTTCTGGAGCCTGCTGGCGTTTACGACCCAGATGGCGGTGATCCTGGCGATGGGTTATGTGCTGGCCACCGCGCCGATCACCGACCGCCTGCTGAACAAGATCGTCGATAAAGTGCATCAGCCGAAAACGGCGATCATCGTCGCGACCCTCGTGGGATGTATCGGCAGCTACCTGAACTGGGGCTTTGGCCTGGTAATCGGCGGCATCATCGCCAAGAAGCTGGCGCTGCGAGTCAAGGGCGTGCACTACCCGCTGATCATTGCGGCGGCGTATAGCGGATTCACGATGTACGGCCTGGGCCTGTCTGCCAGCATTCCGGTGCTGATTTCGACCAAGGGCCATCCGATGGAAGGACAGATGGGCGTTGTGCCCCTGAGCGAAACCATTTTCTCCGCGCCGATGCTGGTCACGTCGCTGGTCGTGCTGATCACCCTGCCGCTGCTGAATGCGTGGCTGCATCCGAAGCAAGGTGAACCGGTGACCGAAGTGGATCCGGCCATCGATCAGGCCGAGCAGAAAAGCGGCCCGTCTGGCAGCAGCCTGCTCGATACCGGCACGATCGCCCATAAGCTCAACAACAACCGCATCATCAGCCTGTTGATCGGCGTGTGCGGCATCGTCTACGTGGTCGGGCATTTCTTTGGCGGCGGCACGCTCGACCTGAACATCATCAACTTCATCATCCTGTTCCTCGGCATTATCGTGCTGGGCACGCCGATTGCGTACGTCGAGAAACTGAATGAAGGCGTCAAGACGATCGGCGGCATCATCCTGCAATTCCCGTTCTATGCCGGCATCATGGCGATCATGGCTGCTTCCGGCCTGGTAACGACCATCTCGCAGGTGTTCGTCGATGTGTCGACCGCGCAGTCACTGCCGTTCTGGGGCTTGCTCAGCTCATTCCTGATCAACTTCTTCGCCCCCTCGGGTGGCGGCCACTGGGTTGTGCAGGGGCCGTTCATGATTGATGCGGCCAAGACGCTGGGCGGCTCGATTCCGCACACCGCGATGTCGGTGATGCTCGGGAATGCCTGGAACGACCTGGTGCAGCCTTTCTGGATTTTGCCGGCACTGGCGCTGTCCAAGCTGAAGCTGAAGGATGTGATGGGCTATACCGTGATCATGGCCATCTGGATCGGCGTCGTATATATGGCGGCAATTCTGGCAGCGTCGTATCTGTAATGTGCGTATCCGGCCGGCGGCCAACAATGCGCCGGCCCAGTCATTATTCAAGGCATCGGCAGAATCTCCATGCCTTCATCTACCGCCCGCCGGGCGGTATTTTTTTGGCCGCAAAGCTTTGCGCCGTATAACTTTGGCGGCATGACAGCAAGCAGTGCTGAGACGCATCACCGCGCATCCAGGAACGCAGAAAAATCCTGCTTCGACAGCGGCTTGCTGTAGTAATACCCCTGGACTTCGTCGCACCCCTGATCCTGCAGATAAGCCAGCTGGTCGGCCGACTCGACGCCTTCAGCAATAGTCTTCAGGCCCAGGTGCTTGGCCATCTGGATGATCGCGCCGACGATCGCCCTGTCATCCTGGTCGGTATGGAGATGGCTGATGAAAGATTGGTCGATCTTGAGCTTGTGCACCTTGAATTTTTTGATGTAACTCAGCGAAGAATAGCCCGTGCCGAAGTCATCGATCGCCATCAGGATGCCCTTGTCGTGCAGGTCCTCCATCATGGCAATCGCTTTCTGCGGCGTGGTCATCGCGACGCTCTCGGTCAGCTCCAGTTCCAGGCGTTCTGGCGGAAAACCTTCTTCGTCGAGTATGCGCATTACCAGGTTTGGCAGGTCGGGATGGCGGAACTGCACGACCGACAGGTTGACCGCGATGACCAGCGGGCCATGGCCTTCCCTGCTCCACGCGCCGGTCGAGCGCACGGCGGAGCGCAGCACGCTTTCGCCAAGCGGCAGGATCAGTCCGCTCTCTTCCGCCACCGGGATGAATTCGGCCGGCGAGACATTGCCGAACTCGGGGTGATGCCAGCGCAGCAAGGCTTCGGCGCCGACGATGCGTCCATCATGCAGGGAAACATGCGGCTGATAGTAAACTTCGAACTGGTCATGCTCCAGCGCTTCGTGCATCGCGCTGACCAGTTGCAGGTTGCGCGCCGAGCGCGCCTGCATGTCCGGGGTGGAGAACCGATAGCTGCGGCGCCCTTCCTTTTTGGCGCGGTACATGGCCGTATCGGCGCTCCTGGACAGCGTTTCGAGATCGGCGCCATCGTTGGGATGAATGGCAATGCCGATCGATGCCGTCAGGTTCAGGACATATTGACCGACATGAAATGGCACGACAATCGCATCGAGCAGTTTCTGCGCCACGTGCGCCGCCATGGCCGCATCGGCCGCCGGAAAGAGCAGGATGAATTCATCGCCGCCCAGGCGCGCCACCGTATCTTCCTCGCGCACGGCCTGACGCAGGCGCTTTGACAGCTCGATCAGCACGGCATCGCCAATGCTGTGGCCGAGGGCGTCATTGATATCCTTGAAATGGTCCAGGTCAAGAAACATCAGCGCCAGCTGGCCATTGCCGCGGCGGGCGATCGCCATGGCATATTGAAGGTGATCTGCCAGCAACGCGCGGGTCGGCAGGCCGGTCAAGGCATCATAATTGGCCAGGTACTGGATGCGCGCTTCTGCGCGTTTCTGCTCGGTGATGTCTTCATAGACACCGAGCAGTCCGATAATCTCGTTTTTATTGTTACGCAAAGGGACCTTGGACTTGCGCACCCATTCGGGCCATCTGTCCGAGGCATCCCGGTGCTCGTCGTAGAACAGGAGTGGCACCCCGTTCTCAATAATCTGCCGGTCTTCGGCTTGATAGCGCTCTGCTTCTTCGGGAATCACCAGCTGGTAATTACTTTTGCCGACCACATCCTCGGGGCTTGCCAGTTGCGCATCCCGGGCAAATGCGGGATTGCATCCCAGGTAATGGAGGTTCCTGTCCTTCCAGTAAATTCGCACGGGCGCCGTATCAATGATCG
>Ga0366780_1041_pt1 | contig 20133 bp, 15 predicted proteins | sample BONcelN113001E11_FD_207073 | JGI IMG/M metagenome (GOLD analysis project Ga0366780, IMG submission 207073) | Enriched cells from coal bed in the Powder River Basin, Montana, United States - BONCAT cells N11 rep2 HSBNCT.N11.300.1.E11 ...
AACCGCAACATGGATGTATTGAAACTCAGAATTCCAATCGCGCAATGACCGAGCAGAGACTTCTTTAACCGCAACATGAATGTATTGAAACAGATTTAGAGTCGTTTGTCCGTGGCATTGCAGGGCTTTAACCGCAACATGGATGTATTGAAACGATCAATGAAGGGAGAACGAGACCATGTAATATCAGCTTTAACCGCAACATGGATGTATTGAAACCGCGGTGAACGTAGTTGCCAACGCCATCTTTTAGACTTTAACCGCAACATGGATGTATTGAAACTGAATTTTTGACCGTAACGGTTGACGCTCGACCGGCCTTTAACCGCACATGAGATGTAATGCTAATAGTGGTACCGAGCCTAGGGTTTTGTTAAACTTAATCTTTTGAGTGGTGTGTCAATGGAACCGTCCCCGCGACACATAGAACCGTCCCCGTGACACGAGGCCTCTACCACCCCAAGGTAGCGCTCTAGACTCCACCTAACTCCAATGGCGACACAACTCTGGATATTCCCACCAAGTTGCATTATAATAATGCTAACTTGCATTGAAAAATAGGAGGGATCACTCGTGTTGCCTGCTTTTAATCTTAGCGGTAAAGTAGCTATTGTTACGGGATCGACGCGCGGTATCGGCCGTGGTTTGGCTGAGGGACTGGCAAAATCGGGCGCTAATATTGTGGTAGTCAGCAGGAATGGAGCCGCGTGTGAACAGGCAGCTGCCGAAATCGCCGCTTTTGGTGTCAAAACCTTGGCAGTCCCGGCAGACTTAACCAGAATAGGTGATATTCAAAATATAGTAACAAAGTCGCTGGAAGTTTTCCCGGCTATTGATATATTGGTAAATAACGCCGGTAATGCCTTAACCAGACGTGCCGAGGATGTAACAGAAGACGAATGGGACCAGGTGGTTAATCTTGATTTAAAAGGCGTTTTTTTCTGCTGCCAGGCTGTCGGCCGGGAGATGATTAAGCAAAAACACGGCAAAATCATCAATGTATCTTCTATTTTAGGCTTAGTCGGTGAAAAATTAGTTGCTCCCTATTGTGCTGCTAAAGGCGGGGTAATTCAGGTGACGCGGGCTTTGGCGCTGGAATGGGCGCGCTATAATATTCAGGTAAATGCCCTTTGCCCCGGTTATGTGGAGACTTCTATTAATGCTGAGGAACTGAAGAATGAAAAAGTACGGCAGTATATTGTGGGCAAGACTGCCGCCAAACGGCTGGGAAATGTTGAGGACATGCAGGGAGCAGTTGTTTATCTTGCTTCTGAAGGCTCGAATTACATGACGGGACAGACAATGACGGTAGACGGCGGCTGGAGTGCCCAGTAGCCAAAAGGCTCACCCCAAGTATGTATATGGGGTGAGCCTTTTGGCTGCGTGGTTTATAGTAAAATTTTTTGTAAGGACTCTCTACAGTTTTGCGTGCAGCTGCCGCCGTGGTAGCAGATAATTCGCTCGATGTCGTAGTTTAATAGCTTTTTTATCGAATCTTTGGCTGTAGCCATATCTAAAGTATAGTACGGATTTGGGCCGGCAAGATTACCATTCTCCATTATCAGGGCATCTCCGGTAACCAACGTCTTACTGTTTTTTATATAGATTGAGATATGTCCAGGCATATGCCCCGGAGTAGCAACTATTTCCAGGCCGCCGCACCAGTCGAAGGAATCTTTATCCTTTACGCACAGGTCTATTTCCACATTTTTTACTGTTGCAAGAGTCTGCTGATAATTCTTTGCCGTTTCCTTTTGATCTTTTGGAAGCGTATCAAATAAAGCTAGAGATTGCTGTAGCCGTAAGGACTGCTTTTTGCCGCTAATATACTGTTCCTCGTCAATTGATGAAAGAACCTTAATATGAGGAAGCTCTTTTTTGAACTCTGCTAAAGCTCCCATATGATCATAGTCATGATGAGTTATTATTATCTTTGTTAATTTACTAATATCAATATCCTTTGCTTTAGCAGCATTTTTTAGCAAAGGGAAAAAGCCGGGATACCCGCAATCAATTAAAATAACTTCTTTTTCATCGCTTGCTATTACCGGGTAAATAGCATTTGCCGCACCGGCAGCTTTTATCTCTAGAACGGTTAGTTTGCTCATTGATTTCTACCTCCCCCAATTTGCTGTTCTAGCTGAATCTATAGTAACCGTATTCTTAAGAATCTTTCAATTTCCTGTGTTTACGCACGAGAAAGTTTCACTATAGGCATGTAAAGTTTAGCCTGGCAGACAGCGGTTTCTTGCCCTGAACGTTTGTTCGTGATACTATTCAAGTAGATAGAAATAGCAATTTGCGGCTGAAGGGTAAAGATGTATGTCTTCCAACAGAGTGGTTAAAATTTCCGTACGGAATTTAGTAGAGTTTGTGCTTCGCTCAGGTGATCTTGTATCGGCATTTACCGGCAGCTCCCGCATGGTAGACGGCGGCAAAATCCATCGAAAAATTCAACAGGCCCAAGGCCCTGAGTATGAGCCGGAGGTAAGTCTGGCAATCGTCGTTGAACGGCCTGGCGTGACATTACACATTGGCGGACGTGCTGACGGCGTGATTGTGATCAAGGATGAAACGGGCAATACGCAGGTGACGGTTGATGAGATCAAATCAACAACTGCTGAACTTGAAATAATAGAAGAAGACGATAATCCGCTGCACTGGGCGCAGGCTAAGTGCTACGCTTATATTTATGCCGTGCAGCATAATCTTGCAGAAATTCATGTCCAGGTTTCCTATTGTCAGGCTGTTACGCTACAAATGAAAACGTTCAATCAGTCCTGTTCTGTCGAAGAACTTACTCAATTCTTTGAACATCTGATAAACCAATATGTTATGTGGGCGAAGCTGGTTGGTGAGTGGATTGAAGTGCGTGATGAGGCTGCACAGCAGTTGCAATTTCCCTTTGCAGATTTCCGGCAAGGTCAGCGGCAACTGGCTGTTGCCGTTTATAAGGCACTCTCTACAGGGCGTAAGCTGTGTGCACAGGCACCTACCGGTACCGGAAAGACCATTGCTACTATATTTCCTGCTGTTAAGGCTATGGGTATGGGGCAGGTGGAAAAGATCTTTTTTCTCACAGCAAAGACGGTAACGCGGCAACTGGCCGAAGAAGTCTTTGACAGGCTGCGCAAGAATGGGCTGAGGTTCAAAACAGTGACACTAACGGCTAAAGAAAAGATTTGCTTTATGCCGGAGGCCGCGTGTACTCCCGACGAGTGTCCTTATGCCAAAGGCTATTATGACCGGATTGGGCCGGCTTTGAAAGCCAGCTGGCAACTAGAGGCTTTTACGCGGGAAGCAATCGAACAGCAGGCCCGGGAGCACCAAATCTGCCCCTTTGAATTTACGCTGGACTTGGCGCTCTGGGCAGATGCCGTAATATGTGACTATAACTATGTATTTGATCCCAGTGTTTATTTGAAACGATTTTTTCAGGACAATTACAGTGAATATTGCCTGCTTGTCGATGAAGCACACAATCTGGTTGACCGGGCGCGGGATATGTTTTCGGCAGAAATAAGCAAGCATGATTTTCTTGCTATCAAAAAGGACGTAAGCAGTAAGCTGCCCCGCCTAGCGAAAGCAGCCGGTAAAATAAACACATTTCTGCTGCAGACGGGAAAATTGTGTGTGGAAAAACCGGCTGTAGGCCAGCCGGACTGCTGGGTGACACAAGAAGCGCCGGACGGCATATTTCCTCTGCTGCGGAATTTCTCCGGTTTAGCTGAAAAATGGCTGGCAAACAATGAACCGGCAGAGTTCCGCGAAACCCTTTTGGAACTTTACTTTAAAGTTTATGCCTTTTTACGGACCGGTGAAATGTACGATGAAAGATATGTGACCTATGCCGAAAAGCTGGAAAAGGATGTAAGGCTTAAGCTTTTTTGTGTTAATCCTTCCGAATTGCTGCGCCAGGTTTTGGCGCGAGGGAGAGGAGCAGTCTTTTTTTCTGCTACGCTAACGCCGCTGGATTACTTTTTTGAGATGTTAGGCGGTGAGGAAGGTGATGGTAAAATAGCGATAGCTTCACCTTTTTCTCCTGAAAATCTGGGCTTGCTTGTTGCCGATACCATTAGCACTACTTATAAAATGCGGGATAAGACGTATGAGGTTGTTGTGGAGAGTATAACAGCGGCCATCGGAGCAAGAACGGGAAATTATATGGTGTTTTTGCCGTCCTACCGGTATATGGAAGAGGTGGTCCGGCGTTTTTGTTTGAGAAACCCGGCAGTAAAGGTTATCCGCCAGGTCAGCGGAATGGCAGAAGAGCATCGCACCGATTTTTTGCGGCACTTTTCAGTTGAGAATAAGGAGACACTTGTTGGGTTTGCTGTACTGGGCGGGATATTTGGTGAAGGAATCGACTTAACCGGTGAGCGCTTGGTGGGAGCTGTTGTCGTCGGCGTAGGGCTGCCCCAGGTTTGCCTGGAGCGGGAAATAATCAGGAATTGGTTTACAAATAATAATCGCCAGGGCTTTGAATACGCCTATGTTTATCCTGGGATGAATAAAGTACTGCAAGCGGTAGGTCGCGTCATTCGTACCGAAAATGACCGGGGGCTGATTCTGCTGATTGATGATCGCTTCTCTCAAGCCAGATATAAGAGACTGTTTCCGGACGAATGGTACCGAGCCGTAAGTGTTAAGACTGTTGACAGCATTGCCGATAAGGCTGGGCAATTTTGGTGAATAATTGCTGTTGACAGGAAATTTCATTAGTGCTATCATGTAGCAAATTACATATCATGATAATAACAATGATGAGGATAAGTAGCTGATTGAAGTTCCAGACAGAGAGCCGGCGGATGGTGCGAGCCGGGCGGGTACTTGCAGTGAAATACACCTTGGAGTTGCAGGTTGAACTAGGGAGCATTCTCCGTATAGTAGACCGTGCCGGCTGCCGCCGTTACAGGGATAGGATATCGGAAACCAGTGTTTCTCGTATCTGAAGTGGTAGCGATACAAGTTGGGTGGTAACGCGGGAGTAATCTCGCCCCTTTAATATAGGGGTGGGATTTTATTTTTTTCTAATGTAGAGGAGGATGGTAGTATGGTAGGATTTGTGAAGCTTATGGCAAACTGTATGAAGGCCCAGTGTGGGGAATCTAGTGGTCAACCAAGCATAAAAGTAAGCAGAGCAGGGGAGAGCTTTTATGTGAGGGGGCAGAGGCAATGAAAAATATTGTGCTTATTGGGTTTATGGGTACCGGAAAAACAACAATTGGTCAAATGCTGGCAACCCGGCTAAATCGCACTTTTATTGATGTTGACAGAGAAATTGAAGCTGCCTGTAATATGTCTGTTGCGCAGATATTTGCCGAATATGGTGAAGCCTGCTTTCGTGAGCACGAAAGCCTGGCAATAAAGAATTTGATCAATTATCGTGATGTAGTGATAGCGACTGGCGGCGGTTCTGTTCTGGCAATAGAAAATGTTCATAACTTAAAGAAGTGCGGCTTATTAATATCCTTGGGGGCATGTCCGGAAGTAATTGTTGAGCGTATTGATAAAGATACCGTTGCCCGTCCGCTATTAAACAGGCGTGACAGGCTGCAGGTTGTTACCGCGCTTCTTCATGAGCGTAAAGAGCGGTACCAAAATGCTGATTTTTATGTTGATACAAGTTATATTACTCCCTGCCAGGCTGCAGATAAGATTGTTGGATTTCTGTTAGAAGTGTAAACTTTTGCTGTTTATATTTAAATAACTCTTGACAGTGTAAAAGGATGACTATACAATTAAAACAAATAGCTACAAGCGATGAACGGGAAGAGTACATATAATAGCTTTTGCTCAGCGAGCTGGTGACCGGACAGCCGGAGGTGTGATGACCAGCCAAAAGCGTATATCGAATGGTCCCGTGAGCTGCCTTCCGAACGTTTTACTAGTAGGATAGGCCGGTTGCCACCGTTATCATGGCTAGGGTATCGGAGTTTTCCCGTACCTGAAAAAGAGAAAACGTACTGTTTTCTGAATTAGGGTGGTAACGCGAACCATTTCGCCCCTTTGGGTGGAATGGTTTTTTATTTTGCCATCTTTGATTCAACAGAAAAACAGGCATTTTCTAAATTAGGGTGGTACCGCGAACCATTTCGCCCCTTTTCTGGGGTGGAGTGGTTTTTTTATTTTCAAATATAAGGAGGAAAGGCGATGTTAAAAGACTATTTGGCACACTTGCTTGAGGGACAGCATTTTTCCCGAGAGCAGGCAGAACAAGCAATGGGGATTATTATGTCAGGGCAAGCCAGCCAGGCACAGATCGGATCCTTTCTTACGGCGCTCAGACTAAAGGGAATTTCCGGCAGTGAAATAACGGGTTTTGCCGCAGCGATGAGACAGCATTCACTGCGCATTGAGTGTACCAGGCAGGACTTACTTGATACCTGCGGCACCGGTGGTGATGGCAAAGGTACCTTTAATATTTCCACTACTACGGCTTTTGTAGTGGCAGGCGCCGGGCTTGCCATAGCAAAGCACGGCAATCGCGGTATTTCCAGCTCTTGCGGCAGTGCTGACGTATTAACTGCTTTAGGGATAAAAGTTGATCTTACTCCCCAGTCCGTGAAGCAGTCAATTGATCAAATCGGGATAGGATTTTTATATGCACCGGTATTTCATCAGGCCATGAAGTATGCTGCTAAACCACGGCAGGAGTTGGGTTTTCGCACTGTCTTTAACCTGCTGGGGCCATTGACAAATCCGGCAGGGGCAGAGCGGCAGCTGATCGGCGTGTACGAGAAGGAAATAGCCGTAAAAGTGGCAGAGGCCTTGGTTGGCCTGGGAGTACAACGGGCTATGGTTGTTCATAGTTTTGACGGCCTGGACGAAATCTCCACTTCAGCTCCGACACAGGTAGTTGAGGTGCAAAATGGTGAGCTAAAAACATATGTAATTCATCCACAAGAGCTGGGCTTTTCGCTTTGCGATCAGCGTGCGTACCGTGGCGGCACTCCGAATGATAATGCTTTGCTGTTGCGTGGTGTGCTGCAAGGCGAGCCAGGGCCCAAACGGGATGTGGTGCTGCTGAATGCTGCAGCTGCTTTGGTAGTTGGCGGCAAGGCGGAGAATCTGGCAGAAGGCTTATCCGTGGCTGCTGCAAGTCTCGATAGCGGAGCTGCCTATGCGAAACTGACGGAGCTGTGTAAACTTACTCAAACCTTTGCAGAGGAGGAATTGGTATTATCATAAAAATTTGCGGTATCACGTCAGTTGCTATGGCTGACGTCGCTAAAGAGTCCGGGGCTGATTTGATTGGTTTGGTTTTTGCAAACAGCAAGAGACAGGTGGACAGTACCACTGCCAGAGAGATTAGCCGGCAGGTGCCGGGCATTGGCAAAGTAGGCGTTTTTGTTAACGCGCCGCTGGCAGAGGTCCAAGATATCGCCAGACAATGTAAGCTGGACTATGTGCAGCTCCATGGCGATGAAAGTGCTGCCTACTGCCGACAATTAGCCCTTCCCGTGATCAAGGCTATCCGGCCGGAGGCCGCTACTATTCAGGCCATAAACGACTATCCGGCTGAGTGGATCTTGGTTGACAGCTATTCGCAGGGCCGGTTTGGCGGCTCGGGGGTACCTTTTGGGTGGAGTGATTTTCAAAAGGTTAGGCAGAAAATCACAAAATCCGTAATCATTGCCGGAGGGCTGCATGCGGATAATGTAAAAGAGGCTATACAGCTTTTAGCGCCTGATGGCGTTGATGTTTCCAGCGGAGTAGAGTGTAATGGCACCAAGAGTGCCGCTAAAATAAAACAATTTATCAGTGCCGTACGGGAGGAGGGAGGTTATCATGCTTAACAGGATTGTAGCGAAGAAAAAGGATGAAATAGCACGGGATAAACTGCAGCTGCCACCGCAGGAGTTAGTGAGGCGCGTTGTTCCCGGAGAATTGTCGTTCTCAAAAGCCTTAGCCGGTAAGTCCTGGAGTCTCATTGCCGAGTGCAAAATTGCCTCACCCGTTAAAGGACGACTAAGTAATTGCAGCATTGGTGAGTTAGCTGAGCTATATGACACAAATGGCGCAACTGCTTTATCGATCCTTACTGACAGCCATTTTTGCGGTTCGTTGCAGCATGTCGACGAAGCCAAGGCAATAAGCCGTCTGCCTGTATTGCGTAAAGATTTTATCATTGATGAGTACCAGCTTTACCAGGCCAGGCTGATCGGTGCTGATGCCGTATTGCTGATTGCCGCCATTCTTACGGACTGTCAAATACACCGGTATTTAGAAGTGGCTCAGCAAATCGGTCTGGATTGCCTGGTCGAAGTTCACAGCCGGGAAGAGCTTGAACGTGTTCAACAGACAGCAGCACCTGTCATCGGCATTAATAACCGCGATTTAACAACATTTACGACAAGTGTAGAAAGGACTTTTGAATTGTTACCGTATTGCGCGGCAGATCGCCTGTTTATCAGTGAAAGCGGCATACACTCGCCACAAACAGCAGCAAGGTTACAAGCAGCCGGTATTAGAGGTGTGCTGGTCGGAGAAGGATTGGTTACAGCACCGGATATTGCCCGGAAAGTCCGGGAACTTAGTTTAAGCGAAATGGGGGAATAAAAAATGCCAAATCATAATGGACGCTTTGGTCAATTCGGCGGGCGCTTTGTTCCGGAAACAGTCATGCCTGCCCTACTGGAATTAGAAACTTGTTATACAAGACTCAAAGAGGATGATGCCTTTCAACAGGAATTTAAGAAGTATTTGTGCGAGTATGCCGGCCGTCCTACCCGGTTGTATTACGCGGAAAACCTGACAAAGCATTATGGCAAGGCCAGAATTTATTTGAAGCGGGAAGATTTACTGCATACAGGAGCCCATAAAATTAACAATGCCTTAGGTCAGGCACTCCTGGCCAAAGCAATGGGCAAAGAGCGGATTGTTGCTGAAACGGGTGCTGGCCAGCACGGTGTGGCAACGGCGACAGTTTGCGCGCTCTTTGGCCTGAAGTGTACCGTTTATATGGGTGAAGAAGATATGGAGCGTCAGGCTTTAAATGTATTCCGGATGCGCCTTTTAGGTACGGAGGTTAGACCGGTAACGAGTGGAACGGGGACGCTGAAAGATGCAACCAGTGAAGCAATCCGCGACTGGGTGACCAATGTGGAAGATACTCATTATATTATCGGCTCGGTCGTCGGTCCCCATCCCTACCCCATGATTGTCCGTGATTTTCAGGCGATAATAGGCGAAGAGTTAAAAGCGCAGTCTTCCGTTATGACCGGTTCCTATCCTGACTATCTGGTGGCGTGCGTTGGCGGCGGCAGTAATGCCATGGGGTTATTTTATCCTTTCCGGAACGAGAAAAACGTAAAAAAAATCGGTGTTGAAGCAGCCGGTAAAGGGTTAACAACAGGTGAACACTCCGCTTCCTTGACCCAAGGACGGCCGGGAGTGTTACATGGGGCGCTTAGTTATCTCCTGCAGGACGGTGATGGTCAGGTAATTCCTGCTTACTCGGTATCGGCCGGTCTTGATTATCCCGGTGTAGGCCCGGAACATGCTTATTTTAAAGATGCCGGCCTGGTAGAGTATACGGCGGTTACTGACGACGAGGCCCTCGCAGCTTTCCAGCGGCTCTCGCTGCTGGAGGGGATTATTCCGGCACTGGAAAGCTCGCATGCTTTGGCTTACTTGGAAAAACTCATGCCAGATACGCAGCCAGGCGAAACGGTTGTGGTCTGCCTTTCCGGTCGTGGTGATAAAGATGTGCAAATGGTGGCACAGTTGATGGAGGGGAAATTCATATGAAGCTGGCTATAGTCTTAGAAAGTTTGCAAAACGCTAACCGTAAGGGACTTGTTGTGTATTTTACCGCAGGCTGCCCCGATTATAAGACAACGGCTAAGGCCGTTCTGGCGGCAGTGACGGCAGGAGCTGATGTAATTGAGATTGGTATGCCTTTTTCCGATCCGATGGCAGACGGTCCGGTTATTCAAAAAGCAGCCACTCAGGCTTTGAAAGCCGGAGCAACTACTGGGAATACGCTAGAGCTTATCCGGCAGATCCGGCAGCATTCACAAGTACCGCTGGTTGTCATGACCTATGTAAATACTGTATTGCAGTATGGTGTAGACCGTTTTGCCCGGGATTTTAGTGAAGCAGGTGTGGATGGCATCATCGTCCCTGATTTGCCCATTGAAGAAAGCGGTCTGATTGAAGCAGCCTGCAGACAAAACAGTCTGGATACCATTCAATTGGTTGCCCCCACATCAACGGGTGAGCGGATTGCCGCTATCTGCGAAAAGACCGGCGGGTTCTTATATTGCGTATCCAGCACGGGCGTGACGGGCATACGTGATATTGATTATCGTCCTGTTAGCGAGGTTATCAGAACAGTGCGGGACTATTCATCTATTCCGGTTGCTATCGGCTTCGGTATTGGCAGTCCACAGGCAGCCTGCACAGCAGCCCAGTATGCCGATGCAGTCATTGTTGGCAGTGCAGTTATGCAGCGATTAATGGATGAAGGCGTTCAATCGGTGAGCGAGTTTGTCGGGGCTGTTCGTAAGGCCTTGGACGCAGGGGGGGAATAGCATTGAACGTATTTCCTTCTTTACAGCAATTCAGCGGTGCAGCCGGAGAGTACAATACCATTCCGGTGATGGCCGAAATGTCTGCTGACTTGGAAACGCCAATTTCTCTTTATCTCAAACTGGTGGGAGATGACCGGGGCTTTATGCTGGAAAGTGCGGAAAGCGGTAAGAATTTTGGGAGATACTCCTTTATTGGTCTGCAGCCTTTTGCTGAATTTACCGGCCGTTCTGAGGAAAGCGAATTGGTTCTGGAAAATGGGATAAGAAAAATCAGCAAAGGAAAACCACTGGATATATTGAGGGAATTCCTGGCAGGTTTTTCAATCAGCCCTTCGCCAGGACAGCCGCCGTTTATGGGCGGGGGAGTAGGTTATTTTGCCTATGATCTTATTGCTACCATGGAACGGGTGCGCGGCTACCGGCTGCCTGCCGATCAGGAACTGGTACAACTGCTCTTTTGCCGGGTGATTGTGGTATTTGATCACCTTAATCACACTTTAAAAATTGTTTATTTAGCATCCGTTACAGAGTCTGCAGGGGCGGAGCAAAGCTATGCTCAAGCCGTAACGGAAATAAAGTCGATAATGGAAAAAATACTGGACACGCAAGCAATAGCTCCGGATGACACTCCTTATCACGTAAATAACGGGCGGTTTAGTCTTCCTGCTGCTGATTCGGAAATTGCTAAGCACTATATGTCTATTGTGGGCAAAGCCAAAGAATACATTGCAGCTGGCGAGGCCTTTCAAATTGTTCTGTCACAAAACTTTCCCATGCCTCTCGCTAAACATCCCTTTAATTTGTATCGCCGGCTGCGGCAGGTAAATCCGTCACCGTATATGTTTTTCCTTAACTTCGGTGCCAATAAATTGGTGGGCGCTTCTCCGGAGATGCTGGTAAAAGTAGAAGCAGGCAAAGTGTATACCTGCCCAATTGCCGGAACCCGTCCGCGGGGACGCACCACTGCCGAAGACAGCCAGCTGGCAGCAGAACTACTCGCCGATGAGAAAGAGCGGGCTGAGCATGCCATGCTGGTTGACCTTGGCAGAAATGATATTGGCCGCATTAGCTCTCCCGGTACAGTAACGGTGGACCGGTACATGGAAGTAGAAATGTTTTCCCATGTCATGCATTTGGTATCGGCCGTCTCGGGGCAGCTTGCACCCAAGTATAGTGCTCTTGATGTTTTGCAGGCTTGTTTTCCGGCGGGAACGGTGAGCGGTGCTCCAAAAGTAAGAGCGATGGAGATTATCCATCAGCTGGAGGGAGACTGCCGGGGACCGTATGCCGGGGCAGTGGGGTATCTTGATTTCCGGGGAAATATGGACACTTGCATTACCATTCGGACCATGAGCATCAAAGACAAGCAGGCCAGTATAAGGGTAGGAGCGGGGATTGTGTATGATTCTGTGGAGGAAACGGAATATCAGGAAGTGCTGCACAAAGGGCGGGCGTTATTTAAATTGATGGAGGATTAAGGTATGATATTGATACTCGATAATTATGATTCCTTCACTTATAATATTTATCAGTGCATTACCCAGCTAGGCTATGAGACCGAGGTAATCCGCAATGATGTTGTCGATGCTGAGCACATAGCAGCCGGTAATTACTCGGCTATTATTTTATCGCCTGGCCCGGGAACACCGGAGGATGCCGGAATTACGAAAGCAGTAATCAGCCGTTTGGCAGGAAAAACACCTATTTTGGGTGTCTGCTTAGGACATCAGGCTATTGCTGAGGTATTTGGCGGTAAGGTAATTCGTGCGCCTCTGCCTGTGCATGGCAAAGTATCGGCCATTTATCATGATGGCAAAGGGATTTATGAAGGAATAGGCTATCCATTTCCGGCAGGCCGGTATCATTCACTGCTGGTAGATAAGCCGACGTTGCCTGATTGTCTGGCAATCACAGCACAAACAGAGGATGGTTTAATCATGTCGCTCAAGCATTGCCGGTATAATGTGCAGGGAGTACAGTTTCATCCCGAGTCAGTACTGACGGCTAATGGGATCAAGGTGTTCGAGAACTTTCTAACAGCAATTTAACAATTTGAAAATTACAATTATTTTACATTATCAAGATATTCATTGACATAGTTACAATCGTGGTACTATAATCAAACCCATAAGTGTTTCGACATAATACTTGTTCTGCTGATTTTATAGAATGTAGGTGGCATCATGAGTGAGATCGTGAAAGTCTGCAAAGTTCATAGCGGTTTTTGGTTTAGCTTTTACGGCCAAGGCTATTATTTTAGCGTTGGTTATTTTGCGTTTACCAAAACAACTGAATACTTGGCAAACTTTTTGAAGAATCTTGATGATGGCCAAATTGCTATAAAATGCCGGACATAGGAATTTTATAACAGTTTTAAAATCCGTAAAGAAGAGGTTCTTACTTAAAGAACCTCTTCTTTTTTATTGACGAAATTTAGCTGAGGGGGAAGAAAGAATGTTAGTTGTAATGAAGCCGGGAGCTCCACAAGAGGAAGTAGAAAAAATGTATAGGAAGTTGATGACAATGGCAGTAGAAGTAACGTTTATCGAAGGTGCGGAAAGAAGTGTATTTGCCTTAGTGGGAGATACTACTAAGCTGGATTTAAGTACAGTAGCTGTCAATAGCCATGTGGAAAAGGTAATGCGCGTTCAGCAGCCCTATAAGCTGGCCAGCCGTACCTATCACCCTGAAGACACGGTGGTTGCTATCGGTGATTGTAAATTTGGCGGCGGACATAAAGCGGTTATTGCCGGACCTTGTTCGGTAGAAAGTATCGAGCAAATGGTTCATACTGCTGCCCTTGTCAAAAGTGCCGGTGCCGCCATGTTAAGAGGCGGCGCCTATAAGCCCCGGACATCACCGTATACTTTTCAAGGCCTAGGTGAAGAAGGCTTAATGATGCTGGCTAAAGCCCGGGAAGCTACCGGTCTGCCTTTTGTAACAGAAGTAATGGATGTGGAAACCTTTGATACGGTCGAACATTATGCCGATCTTATTCAGATCGGTGCCAGAAATATGCAAAACTTCCCGCTCTTAAAGAGAGCTGGAAAAAGCGGTAAACCTATTTTGCTAAAAAGAGGCTTAAGTGCCACCTTAGAAGAGTTTTTGATGGCGGCTGAATATATTATGGCCGGTGGCAATTCCCAGGTTATTTTATGTGAACGGGGGATACGGACTTTTGATACGTACACAAGAAATACGCTGGACATCAGTATTATTCCGGCAGTAAAAGAAGTAAGCCACTTGCCGATCATTGTTGATCCCAGTCATGCCAGTGGGAAATGGTCGATGGTGGAACCGCTGTCCAAAGCCGCTATGGCCATTGGGGCTGATGGGCTGATTATCGAGGTTCATCACCAGCCGGAGCAAGCGTTGTGTGATGGCGCACAATCCTTAAAGCCTCACAAATTCGAACGCCTGATGGCATCAGTACAAAAGATATTGGCAGCCGTGTAAAGCTAAAAAAGAGGCACAAACGTTGTAGCGTTTGTGCCTCTCTTTTAGTAAGTGATTTTATTAATAAAAAGTAGTAAATGATTTTTATTATTTTTTATTAATAAGCAGGAAATTAGTGACGATTAATCCAATATAAGGAATTAATCGAATATAAAGAATTATGGTAATTAGAAAATTCAACTGTTTTAATCACCGTACAGAAAACTAAAATATGACCGGGGGCTAAGAGATGAATCAGGAAATTTACGCTGATGGAATTAATGCCATTCACATCACAGGAAACATGGTTCGTATTGATCTTATGACATTGCAGCCACACTTAAAAAGCGATAATGGTCAGCCTGTGTTTGATAGCAGCAGACGCATAATTATGCCGCTGGAAGCCTTTGTAGAAGCCCTCGCTATGCAGGAGAAAGTTGTTGAACAGTTACTTAAAAGTGGCGTAGTGAAACGGACAGACAGTCTGCAGACTACATCAGAAAAAATTGAAAACGTCTAAAATACAGCGATAAAAGGCAAACTTGCTGAAAGGCAAGGACGCAAAGCCATGGGTCTAAGAACCGTAAGGTTGATGATAGCCAGGTTGCAGCAGCAGGTTCATCCTGCTCCGGCAATCGGGCTATTTTTGTTTTTTAGAAAAATTAAGGGGGTGGGGGGAGTATACTCTGCTATTAGTCGATTTGCAAGTAAACAGGTTATAAAAAAATAAATGCTAGTTTATTAAGGATGTGGTCAATCATATTTCTGCAGCATAACAAAAAAAAACGCATGTTGTCGGTTCTTATTGGTCTTGCACTGACTGCCAGTATGACGACGGTACAAGCGGCGAATATGCCAGACAGGCCAAATGCCGGTACTGCGCTGGAATCGACTAAACGAGTTGAAAATTCTCCTACTCCTGCTCCCGTGCCTGATAAGGTTCCGCTCAAAGTGGAAGAACCGCTGCGGCCACCGCTGAATGATTCTTCTAAGATCAAAATTCCCGTCAGCCGCTTTCATATCACCGGACAAGATCTATACCCGGAAGAAGAGCTGCTGGCGCTGATGGCTGATGCGTCCGGTAAGGAGCTCACGCTGACGGAAATTGAACTGCACGCGCGAGCCATCACTAAGTTTTTCCGCCAGCGGGGTTACATGATGGCTGGCGTGTATGTTCCGGCACAACAAATCAAAGACGGTGTGGTGGAACTGGCAGTTGTTGTCGGTCGCTATGACCAGATTATTTTTAATAAGAAAGCATCCATCCGCGACGCAGAACTGAAGCTGCAGCTGGCGGGAGTAAAAAGTGGCGACTATATTAAAAAAGATACGCTGGAACGAGCTATTTGGCTGCTCAATGATCTAATCGGCATTGAGGCCAAGGCCACATTGGCTCCAGGGGGGAAACCCGGAACAGCCAATCTCCTGCTCGATATTTTGCAAAAAGGAAAGCCAGTGTTTGGCGATGTTGGAGTAGACAATTACGGCAACCGCTTTACGGGCCGGAATGAGTTCTTCACCGATATTGTGGCTAATAATCTAAACCATACCGGCGATCAGCTAACCATTAATGGCATTACGACAGGCAGCGGGCTGAGCAGCGGCGGCATTGCTTATCAGCAGCCCATGCTGGCTGCCGGCGGCAAACTGCAAATAGCCTATTCGCGCCTGCATTATGCACTGGGTGAGGATTATGCCGCATTCGATGCCACTGGCGTGGCCGATACTACCGAGCTTACCTACCGCTATGCCTTTCACCGTTCCCGGCAAGCCAACTTATACGGACAATTCGGTGTTGCCTGGAAATCGCTGACTGATCATCTGGCTGCCGTTTCCACCGATAAATCCAGTTCGGCAATGGTCATCGGGGTTAATGGTGACAGCTATGATGGCTGGGGCGGCGGCGGCAATAATTATTACTCCTTAACCTATCGCTATGGACGCTTAAACTATGATGGACCTGCTATTTTGGCTGACGAATCCACTATCGGTCATTTTGGTAAATGGAATGTAACGGCCAGCCGCCACCAGTATATTAATGATCATTTGACCTTTGCCACCTTTGTGAGCGCTCAGGCAACCGACGGCAATCTGGACTCATCGGAAAAAATGTCGTTAGGCGGGGCATACGGTGTTCGCGCTTACCCGCAGGGTGAGGCTTCCAGCGATTCTGGTGTCCTAGTGAATGCCGAACTGCGCTGGAAGGTTCCCATGAAAGACAAAGAAGCAGAGCTGCTGCATTTGATCGGTTTTTTTGATTATGGTGCAGCGAAGCTTTATCAGAAACCGGGAACCGGTGTAGTTGACAACAACCGTACGCTGATGGGAGCAGGGCTGGGTGCTGTGTGGAATAATCCGGGAGTTATGACCATCAAGGCGTATTATGCCTGGAAGGTAGGCAGCTATCAGGCGACTTCGGATTATGATAAATCAGGACGCTGCTGGCTGCAAATGACAAGTTATTTTTAAAAATCTTGCCTAATAAGACAGGAGGTGATCGTTATGCGTATGACCAGAAAGCGGCACAGACAACAGGAGCGGAAGCGGCTGAATAAAACAACAATAACCAAAGTGCTTAATCATTTCAAGTCAGTTGCAGCCATGACTGCTTTATGGGCTGCTTTATCAATCGGGGAAATCTATGCTCTGCCGCAGGACGGCTCAGTAACGGCCGGCAGCGCCGCTATTACGCAAAATGGCAATAACATGTCAATACAGCAGATGACCGATAAAGTGGCTATCAACTGGCAAAGCTTTTCTATTGGCGCCAATGAGAAGGTAGCGTTTTACCAGCCCAATGCACAGTCGGTGGCATTAAACCGCATTGTCGGTAATAACGCTTCCACTGTCTATGGACAGCTTAGTGCCAATGGGAAGGTGTTTCTGGTTAATCCCAATGGGGTTTTGTTTGCTCCCGGGTCTGAGGTCAGTGTTGGTGGGCTGGCGGTCTCTACGCTCGGTATTTCCGACAGCGACTTTATGCGGGGAAATTATGTCTTTGCAGGTGGCTCAGGCCAGGGAACGGTTGTCAATCAAGGTAATTTGACGGCAAAAGACGGCGGCTATGTCGTCTTAATCGGCAACCAGGTCAGTAACAGCGGAACAATCAGTGCAACCGGCGGTACGGTAGCTATGGCTGCCGGGGGTAAAGTGTTGCTGGATGCTCCGGGCGATGGTCTGATTAATTTGGTAGTCAACCAGTCCGCAGCGAATGCTGCCGTCCAAAATAGCGGTACGATTCAGGCTAATGGCGGACAGGTACTGTTGACCGGTCAGGCGGGCGGAGATATGCTGTTTTCTGTTATTAACAATAGCGGCATGATCAGTGCTAAAAGCGTTCAGGAGAAAAACGGAGTTATTATCTTAGACGGCGGTGCTAAGGGGACAGTCGATGTTAGCGGCACTTTGGATGTTTCCGGGCAGGAAATAGGTCAAAGCGGCGGAACAGTTAAGATTCTAGGCAATGCGATTAAGCTGCAAAGCGGGGCAAAAGTGGATGCCACCGGTGTAACCGGCGGCGGAGAGGTGCTGATCGGCGGTAACTGGCAGGGGCAGGGAACTGAAGCCCATGCAGCCAGTGTACTTATGGAAAAGGGCGCAGCTATTCAGGCTGATACGCTGCAAAGCGGTGATGGCGGGAAAGTCGTCCTGTGGTCCGATGAACAGACTCAATTTTACGGCACCATTACGGCTAAGGGCGGTTCGGCTGGCGGCAATGGCGGCATGGTGGAAACCTCAGGCAAAGACTATCTGGCAGCCGACGGCAGCGTGAATGTTTCTGCGGCGAATGGCAAGGGTGGCACCTGGCTGCTTGATCCACGGAATATTACGATTCAGTCATCAGGGGATTCCTATGCTGATCCGTCTTATAGCCCTGCCGGCGATAACGCGACGGTGAATGTTAATTCGATTAATACGGCTCTAAATGGCGGCAGTAATGTAGTGATTACCACTGGTACCGCTGGAACCCAGGATGGAAATATTACCGTAGCCGCAAATATTTCCAAAACAGGCGGCAGTGAGGCCACGCTAACACTGAGTGCGGCTAATAATATCATTGTTAAAGAAAATACCGGTATCACTTCAACCAGCGGGAAGCTCAATGTCAACCTGGATGCCGACCATGACGGCCAATATAGCGGCATCATTCAAATGCAAAGCGGCAGCAGTATTGTTACCAACGGCGGTAATATTACGATGTACGGCCAGGGGAATGCGGTAACCGGCTATGCCCGCAGTGCTACAACTGCCTCACAGGGCATTCAGCTGCAAGGTACCACTCTTAATGCCGGGGGCGGCAGCATCACCCTGCGGGGCGAGAACACGGCAACCGTAAGTGGAGTGGCTAAAGGAAATGCCATTTCTCTGACCGGCACCAACAATCAATTACTGACTAGTGGCAGTGGCACGATTACACTGATCGGCAAGGCCGGAGAAGACGGAATCAACATTACTGACACGTCGGCTCAGTTTAGTGCCGGCAGCAGCAGTATTGTGCTGACGGCTGACCGGATGGCGCTGGCCGGTAAGATAGGCGGCGAGAGCGGTGATACGGGGACGCTGACGCTGCAGCCGTTTTCCTCCACTACTTCAATCGGTATTGGCGGCGGAGCTGGGACGCTGCAGCTGGATGATGCTGTGTTTAGCAGCGTTATTCAAAGCTCGCTTTCGAAAGTTACCATTGGACGGAATGATCTGGCAGCAGCCATTGATATTGGCGCAGTGACTTTCCGCAATAACATGAACTTCCTGGCTGCCGGCACCCTTCCGGCAACCGGGGCGGCTGGTGAAATTAAAATTACCGGTGACGTATTGAATAGTGGGAAGACCATCACGCTAGACTCGGTGCAAGGGACTACTACAGGTCACAAGATTACTGCCGGTAGTCTGGAATTGCTGGGCAATAATGCCGGCTATTCCTTTACCAATACCGGTAATGCGGTAGGCACTTTGGCAGCCAATGCGGGAACACTGGTGTATACAGGTGGCACATTAACGGTTGGAACTGTAGGCTTGACAAACGGACTGAATTTGTCTGGAACCGGTTCGGTCACAACAGGTACAAGTGACCTGACTGTGTCCCAAAATATAGCCACTGGCGGAGACCTGGCACTGTCCGGGAAAAATGTCACAATTGGCAGTGGCACTACTATTGTCACAACAAACGACAAGATTACCTTAACGGCTGGTACGGGAGGTACTGTAACCCTAAACGGCTCAATTGACAGCAATGGCGGAAATATTGCGCTTAGCGGCCCGGCTACTACACTGAACAATGGTTCTGTTATTGCCAGCGATGGCGGTGACATTAGCATGATTAATACCGGGGCTGTTCAGCTTAAGGGAACCTCCGTTAACAGCAATAATGGCGCTCTGATTATTGAGGGCAGCAGCATTACTGCCAGCAATACCAATACCATAAATGGTGGCACCGGGGCCATGACCTTTACCGCCAATACCATGAATTTGCCAGCCGGAAACATGACCGTGACCGGTACCGGAATTGTTACTGTTCAATCACTTACGCCTACCCGGTCGATTGATGTAGGTGACAGTTTTAATGCTGATGCTTCTCATCTGCAACTGGCCAGTCAACTGTTTGCCAGTAGCGGTGCTTTTGGCAGCACCAGCTTCAGCATGCTCAATATCGGACGTACCAATGGCAGCGGCACCCTCCAGGTTGGCAGTAACCTAAGCTTCGCTTCGCCGACTACCCTGCGTACCGGCGATAGCGGTACCGTCAGTCTGACCGCAACTGCTGCGATTAATAATACTGCAACAAATAAAGCACTGACTATTGAGGCCGGTACTATTAACAGCGCAGCTGGCGCTGCCGTAACCAGCGGGGTGGGGCTGCTCACCCTCTCAGGCAATAGTATGAATTTTAATGCAAGCAGCAGCATCGCTACCGGAAATGGCGGCAGCTTGCTTATCAAACCCAAGAATGGTGCCAACACAGTAGGACTGGGGTCAGGTACAGGCAATTTACAGCTAACTGATACTGTCTTCGCCAGCGTGTTTAAGCCCGGCTTTAGCGACATCACCGTGCAGGGCAGCAGCATTACCGCTGATGCTTTAACCAGAGTAAAGGATAATCTTACCTTACAGTCGACAACCGGTAGCATTACCTTAAATGGCGATTTAAAGGTTGCTGGCGGTA
>Ga0366780_1043_pt1 | contig 19657 bp, 19 predicted proteins | sample BONcelN113001E11_FD_207073 | JGI IMG/M metagenome (GOLD analysis project Ga0366780, IMG submission 207073) | Enriched cells from coal bed in the Powder River Basin, Montana, United States - BONCAT cells N11 rep2 HSBNCT.N11.300.1.E11 ...
CTGGGAGGTGATCACAGTATTGCTGTGGGCACAGTCCTGGGAACGCAGAAAGCTTTGAAAAACATAGGAGTAATCTGGATAGATGCACATGGTGATTTCAATTCGGAAAAAACCACATCATCCGGCAATCTTCACGGTATGTCCCTGGCTGCCTGCACCGGTACAGGAGCTTTGGAAATGACCGGCTTCAAGGATAATAATACATCTTATATAAGTCCTGATAAAGTAGTGTTGATAGGTGTAAGAAGTCTGGATCCGGAAGAAGGAATCTCGCTGAGAAAGTCAGGTGTCACTGTATTTACAATGGCAGATATAGATATGCAAGGAATGAATTCGATTATGAAAAAGGCTCTGAATATTGTTGAATCCGGCACTGAAGCCTTCCACCTCAGCTTTGATATGGATGTAATGAGTCCCGGTGAAGCCCCCGGGGTAGGAACTCCGGTTAAAGGAGGCCTGACCTACAGGGAAGCCCACCTTGCAGCTGAAATGATTGCAGACAGCAAAAAGCTCAGATCAGCAGAATTCGTAGAGATCAATCCGATTCTTGACAACATGAATCAGACCGGCGAACTGGCTGTTTCACTGATTTGCTCGGTGCTGGGGCAAAAGATATTTAAAATGAGGTATATGGAATAAAGCAATATGACTTTTTTCAATACTATCGTTCAGCAGAAGTGAACGCACTCTCATTCGTTCACTATTGTCTTAAATCATAAGAAGGTATCTTGTATTTTTCCCTCTACCCAACGAAACAATATATCTTCTTTCCAGCAAGTTTTTCAGTGTTTTATATGTTTGAGTCTTCCCTTTTTTCAACAAATCCTCCGCTGTTTTTCTGGTGATCTCTTCGTGTTGTTTGATATAATCCACAATCGTTCTTTCGTCACCATACAAAACACTATATTCAATACCTGACGGCTCTTCCACTTTTTCAGCGTTCGCTTTCGGCAAAACCACCTTGATAGAGTTCTGCTTTACACTGAATTCCGGTTGATGCAAATAACCAATGTAGTACTCTTTTATTCTTCTGATTCCTGTCGCCAATTTTTCAATCATTCCAAGCCGTAGAAATATGTCAGCAATAATGCGGTTTCTCATAACCGACAATCTTCCCTCCACATATTCCTCCTCCGAAATACCTGCAGGTAGCCCCCCAGGCGAGACTATTTCCACTCTGTCTTCAAAGATCTCTATTTTTATGTCTCCAGGCGCCATATAATCTCTGTGAATAATAGCATTTGCTACAGCCTCTCTATAAGCCACTGCCGGTATTTCTTCCCGCGTTTGCCTGTAGGGGCCGTTGATGGTTTCCTGCACAGATATATGTTTATAATAGAAATTCATGCATTGGTCAAATTGCTCAATTATGGAGATTCTATTCAAAATCAGTCTATCATTTATATTCATAAGTTCCTTACTATATTTCAACAGAACGATAGAGGAATTTTCAAGCGGATTACCGTCTGAAAGCAGGGAAGCAGCATTTATATATTTTTCATTTTTTATCAGCTCCAGAGATTTCAAAATATCCGTACTCAAACTGCTGATCTTCTTTTTTTCTCTGAATTTCTTTTCAAGATAGTCGAATTCCAGCTCCTGATTTTTTGATTCCAAATCTTCATAGCTAAAGTTCTGGCCTTCCAGAATAAGCTTTCCCAGTTCAAACCTGTCAACTTCCACAGATGAAGTGTCCGATCTCTTATATGCTTTGTTTTTATAATAATAGGGCAAATAATCTCCCTTCAATACCTTTATTAATAGTACTACTTTACCGGCAATTTCTTTCAATGCCATTTCAAAATAAGGTCTTGGATGAATATTGTCATTAATGGCATTTTCTATGTTCAAACGCAGCCTGGATATATTGGCAACTCCCGTGACTTCCCCTGTATCATCTATTCCAAGTATTATTTTCCCATCATGATAATTGGCAAAAGCAGATACGGTTTTTAGAAGCGAATCAGAATACTCCTTCTTTAACTCGATGAATTTAGTCTCTTCCCCGCCAATAATCTTAATCCTTTCATTCAAATAAATCAACTCCAAATGCAAATTAAGTGAACGCATCATTATTCGTTCACTTAATACTAACATTTCCCGGGAGAAAGGTCAATATTGATATAATATTAAACTCTGTTCATATTTCTGAAGCGTGATACGATGTTTTTCAATATGCTCATGTGCTCAAAATTGTCCGTATTGTAAGTTACTTCCCTCTCCCTTGGGACTGGCACGATTCCCAGATTATTGAAGCCTTCCGGATAACATTTATATTCGTAGGTTTTATCTTTTCCGTCCCAGCCGATTACCTGGATCCATGCAAACACCGGATAATCCTTGAGAGCTTCAATTACTCCCTCTTCAGTCTGAATATCCTTACCGTTTACATTTAGTATGGTGTCGCCTCTTTGCATTCCCATAAGCTCTGCATGGCTTTTGGGAAGGATATCCATTACCTTCAGGCCTCGTCTGGTCTGAGCAAACAATGGTATGCCGGTTTTTTCAACATATCTGCCGTAGATTGTTATGCTTTCCCGCCCTGCTATGCAAAAAACGGCGCCGACATATCTCAGCCACGGTACTACTGTCGAAACAAGAGCAATAGCGAAAAGTATCAGACTGTAAGAAAAAATCAAAAATGCCGCCTGCCTGCTTTTCTGTTCGGGATGCTTCGTTACTGCCAAATCAGAATAGCAAAGGACTGCAACCACACAATCAAGGCCCAGTGCAAGGGCTCCGGCCTCCATCGACTGAGGACCGAAAAGTGTTCCCCAACCATTGGGTATCAATGTGCTTCCTCCATTTACGGCATTTTGCATCACAAATGTCATGAACACTACCGGTACAGGCCAGAACTTTCTAATGAGATAAGCACCTGCAATTTCTCCCTTGTGCTTAATGAAAACAGGTATGCTGTCCTTACCCTTGTTCATGAAGATGAGTATGCTTTCTATAAGGTGCATAATGGCTGCAAGCCCTAAAACCGATGCAACATCCACCTTTGGATAGCCAAACACCAGACTGATAATGGCAAGTATTCCGGCCGGAAAGGCAAAGCATACGAATCTGATATTGAAAATTAAAAGGACAAACATTATTATAAACAAGTATTTTACAGCTTCGGAATCTATTGTTATACCGGCTGCAATTATTACAAAGCTGCCTGCAAAGCCTGTCACCAATCCTACAAGTACAATACTCTCAGTTATTTCCTTCAGGCTTTTGTTCTGCCAGTTATGTACACCGCTCTGCAGCTCGTTGTATTTCTCATACTGCATCCTGATGAAGACAATGATTATTACATATAGAAATACAAATAAGTAATTTACAAAAAATGTTTCTATTAATTCTCTAGCTATGGATGCAAATATATTGAGCATTAATCCTCCGCTCCCCCGTTACAAGCCTGTCAAGCTGCCAATTCGACGACAGGAGTATAAAACCTTTGCTATATTATAACATGTCATGAGCCTTATTACTACAATGAAAGGTGTCCAAATATCCTTGAAGAAACAGCACATTTAGACGTTTGCGATTTTTCTACAAGGCGTATAAATGCCGGCTAATTAATGTACCTTTCGTTACAGTACTATTTAATAATATGCTTGCTGACAATTGTACCGAGCCACTCCCTCTTTTCCCACAGAGCACATCCACCGGCAGTTTCCAGCAGCTGGCTGTGGTTTTGGCGTATTTCCGAAAGCAAACTCGATTTTAAAGCCTCTTTAAGAGATTTGCTTTTCAGGTTTACATCGGAATAAGGTGCAAAGGGACAGGGTTCCAGATCTCCCTGAGGACTGATATGTACAAACCCCCTGCCGGCAGACATGCAGCCGCCGAATTGCTCTTCATCTCCGGGAAATGCTATAAACAATCCGGGAAATTTTATTCTTAAGCCTTTTATAATCTCCATGAGCTTTTCTCTCTGTTCCTCAAGCAGAACCCAGTTTTCCGTGCCTTCTTTCACAGGTACGTAATCAACAAAGAAGAACAGCTTGCATCCTGATTGTATAAGTCCGCGAACAAAAGAATCATTTGTTATGGTATCAAAGTTGGAACGTGTTACAGTCAAGGATGTTCCGTAAAATATTCCATTCTTTTTCAAATGTGTCATTGCACTTGCAAGCTTGAGGTAAACTCCCTCCCCCCTGCGTTTATCGGTATCCTCCACGTAACCTTCCATGCTTATGACAGGAACTACATTCCTCTGATTTTTGAATTTAATTGTTATATCATCATCCAGCATGGTGCCATTTGTGAAAAGAGGAAATATCATATCCGGGTAATCTGCAGTAATGTCCAGTATCTCTTTTCTCACAAGCGGTTCGCCGCCTGCAAGCATGCATACGGAAATCCCAAGTCCATATGCCTCGCCGATGATGTCGCGTATTCTTTCCATGGACATCTCATCAGCACCGACACTTTTTCTCTCCATGGCATAACAGCCCTTGCATCTAAGATTGCACCTGCCGGTAAGACTCAGGATCATATATGGAGGAACGCTGATATTTTCCTCAAGGAGTTCCTGCCTGATTATTTCCGCCTCCTTCTGCCTTTCAAGAATTCTGATAATTTTATTAATAAGAGATGGTTTAATAATTGCCAGCTTCAATGCATCGGTCAAAAGACCTCTCAAGGATGCATTCATAATTCTCGTATATTCCTGTTGTTTCATATTCATTTTCTCGCTTTCATGCTACATAATTGATTATACGAAAACAAAATTGAAACTACTCACTTTTTGCAAGCTTTTTTTAGAGAATAATTCGTTATTTGAAAAGAGTGCGCGGTAATGAAAAAAGGTGACAAAAAAGGAACGTCCCCATTTGTCACACAAGCTTTTCGTGTTTATGAAACTGAAATCAATTGCATTATTTATTGATTTTAGTATATGATTATCTGGAATTTTGTTATATAATATTGAGTATAAACTTAATTGCTTAGGCTCGTTCTTAAGCATCTTAAAACCCCCTTGTAGATAGTGTTTGCATCACATTCATTATATCATATAAAGGGGTTTTTTGATACTGTTTTGTTGAAATTTGTTGAAAATTTTACAATATTTATTTAATGTTTTTCAGCAATTTCGAACCGTCCCTTCCTGTCGTATTTCATAATATAAAAGGACGCGCAATACCCTCAGCCCTAACGGGCAGCTCCCTATTAGGGAGCACAAGGTGTACGAGAGCTACCCTCGTTCCCCCTCGATAGGGGGATGTCGCGCAGCGACAGGGGGTCATGATTTGCACTATCCTGAAAATATGCAATTCTTTATTGCGCAATATTCTGCAATTACACACCATTACAAAAATACCGGGTTAGGTTCTTATTAGCATTACCTGTAAAAAAGCCGACTAAAGTAAAGCAAATACCTAGGCCGGCTTTTCGTATGATTATATTCTAAACCAGTTCATTATTGCATTATCCTGTCAAGCCTGATTTTGATTTCCTTCAGGAAATCTACGGTGCTGACGACTTTCTTGTTTTCTGCATCAGAGAGCAGGGCAAGCTCCTTTAGCATAACACCATCATTTATGGTTTGTATTGAAGCAGCTTCCAGATTGTCTGCAAACTTAACCAGCTCACTGAGGCCGTCGATTTCACCGCGCTTTCTGAGTGCACCGGTCCAGGCAAAAAGTGTGGCCATAGGATTCGTTGAAGTTACCTCACCCTTAAGATAGTTGTAATAATGCCTCGTGACTGTTCCATGAGCAGCTTCGTATTCATAATGACCTTCAGGTGAAACCAATACGGAGGTCATCATGGCAAGGCTGCCGAAGGCTGTAGCTACCATATCGGACATCACATCACCGTCATAATTCTTGCAGGCCCATACCATTCCGCCTTCAGACCTGATGATTCTTGCAACGGCGTCATCTATCAGGGTATAGAAATATTCAATTCCGGCATTCTTGAATTTGTCTGCATATTCATTATCAAATATCTCCTGGAAAATATCCTTGAAGGTATGGTCATATTTCTTTGAAATAGTGTCCTTGGTTGCAAACCAGAGAGGCTGCTTCTGATCAAGAGCATAGTTAAAACATGCACGGGCGAAGCTTTTTATGGAAGCATCAATATTGTGCATGCCCATTATTACGCCGGGCCCCTTGAAATCGTGTACAGTCTGCCTTGAAACCTTTCCGTCGGCTGCCGTAAACACAAGCTCGGCCTTTCCGGGACCATCAAGCCTGTACTCCACATTCCTGTAAATATCACCATATGCATGCCTGGCGATGGTAATGGGCTTTTTCCATGTCTTCACAAAAGGCTTGATGCTGTCAACTATAATAGGCGCCCTGAAAACAGTGCCGTCAAGAATGGCTCTTATTGTACCGTTGGGGCTTTTCCACATCTCCTTGAGCTTATATTCCTCCACCCGCTGGGCATTTGGTGTGATTGTTGCGCATTTTACTGCAACTCCGTATTTTTTGGTTGCATTGGCTGCATCCACAGTTATACGGTCATTGGTTTCATCTCTTTTTTTAAGCCCCAGGTCATAGTATTCGGTTTTCAGGTCTATGTACGGGATTAAAAGGGTCTCCTTTATCTGTTCCCAGATAATCCTGGTCATTTCATCCCCATCCATCTCAACCAGGGGCGTTTTCATTTTTATTTTTTCAGTCATTCCGTCTCTCCTTCATATTTATTTTCCACAGCATTTTTTGTATTTCTTTCCACTGCCGCAGGTACAGGGATCATTTCTTCCCACTTTGCTGCTGACAGCCATTTTGGATATTCTAAACTCCTTAGTGATCTGGTTTCGTCTTTCTTGGGTAAGTATTTCTTCCCATTGCTCCAGATTATACAGCCAATCAGCTTTCGCATCCAGCATGTTGAAATAAAGCTTTTCGAAATCTATATTCAATGCTACTTTGCTGCTGCCTTCAAGATCTTCAAGCTCCAAGGGTTCAATCAGGCTCGTATTAATGCCGTCGAGAAATCCGGCGAAGTACATCTCGTTCATTTCGAATTTCGAAGCAAGCTCGGTTATTGTGCCTTCAATAACATTTTGACGGTTTTCCAATATAAATTCATAATTGTTTTTTTCTTTTTCAAGATAATCTTTCCAGAATACATCATTATCCTGCTTTGATTTTTCCTTGTTGGCCAGTTCCTTCCATTGTTCAAACAATCCCATATTACTTTGTACTCCTTTGCATATTAATAGTCACTTCTTTAGCAATCTACAAAATGTATTATAACATGTATTTTGAAAAATTAAATACATAATTATACTTATTGCTTGTAGACATATCATGCCCTGGAATGATAAAATATTGTCAATCAAGGTCAGACAGGCATTATGCGGGGTGGATACGTGAAAGAAATTATCACTATGTGGAAATATAATACCATGGTTGCACTTACAGTGTTGAGTGCCGGTATATACATGCTTTTCCTGCTGCCCTTTAAAGCTATACCCATCATACCAGGTTTTACCGAGATAAGACCGGCTACCATTTTTCCGGTAATATTCGGGCTTTTATTCGGGCCTGCAGGCGCATGGGGCGCAGCCATAGGAAATCTGGCCGGAGACTGCTTTGGTACGCTGAGTATCGGATCAATATTTGGTTTTATAGGGAATTTCTTTTTCGCATATATACCCTACAAGCTTTGGGGGAAATTAAGGCTGGGATTTTCTAAAGACAGATCTCCAACCATCAATTCAACCTGGAAACTGGTTGAATTCGGCATTGTCAGTGTTATTGCAAGTATATCCTGCGCAGTTATTATTGCATGGGGCATCGATATGCTGAAGCTGGTTCCCTTTGTCAGGCTGGCAGAGATTATTTCCCTTAATAATATAGTGGTAAATCTGTTGTTCGGGCCTATTCTGTTACCCATAGCTTATCGTCTTGTTAAAAAAGCCGGTATTCTTTGGACGGACATAATGCATGTAAGCGATATCAGCCGGCCCAACCCTGAAAGAATATACCCGTTTATGATTTTTGCAGGATCAATAGGAGGACTGTTTTTTGGAATAGTACTGTCATTTATTTTTACAGGCTCCTCCCTGTTTGGCATAGAGCCGGTTGCCGACGGTGCCGGTAACATGTGCGTGGCTGTAGGCGTCCTGCCATTTTTGGTTGTGCTGGTTCACGGGACTCTGCATACATAAATACATTTTCCTGCGAAAAAATAAATTATTCACCCTTTAGCTTGTCAAGTATAAACTTCTCAGCATAGGCCTTGCTGAAGGGCAGCTCAATCCGGGTGGTACCTGAAATAAGAAATACCCTGGATTTACCATCGGTATCTTCACTTTGTATTTTAACATTCTTTGGATCGATCCTGTATTCCTGGCCTTCTACTGACAATACTGCTGTTCCATTGTCAATTTTCAAGCTGGGCATATTAAAATAAATCAACAGGACCAAGCCGATTACAGCCAAAAGCAAAGCAAATTTCACCAGTTTCCTTGCTACTTTTATTATTATAAACAAAGCTACTACACCTATAAGCACAGGTATATAAAATTTCGGATCCAGTATGTTCAAACCCTTAAATGCCTCAAGCATAATGATCACCCCAATTTTTAGAAATTCTAGATTTTTTACTAATACTACAGCGAAGCATTTTAATTATCCTTCCAGAAATAGCGCATTGGAGCATTTGCAGTATTTCTGGGAAGGTGCATAAATGCCGCTAAATCAATGTTTGTTTCGCTGTAGTACTAATTATATCATCGGTATCATGAGCATTCAACCGGATTTGGTTATTTTTAATCCATTGTGCCGGCCTTCTCATAAATCAGTGCCTTCTCATTCTTGTTAAGAAGCTTTTCTGTAGTATATGCTATAAGAGCAATACCCGGAATATTAATTAAAAATCGCACCAGTGTAAACCTCCATCCCATGGAAGAAGTCTCAAACAAAAGCAAGGGAATTTTTGTAGTAGACCATGCACCAATAAAAACCAGCACATTTGAAAACTTGCTCCCTTTTTTCAGCAATACTCCAGCTACCGGGAAAGCCGCATATAAAGGACCTGCAGCAGCCGAACCAAGAAGAAAGGCAATCAATGCGCCCACTATTCCCGATTTCTCCCCCATAAGCCTGATCATGGTATCCCTCTGAACCCAAACGTCCAGCAGCCCCAGTAAAATGAAAATCGGAGGGATAACCGACAGCATTTCAAGAGTATTGCTCCAGGTAATATTAACGGATTTAAGTCCTATATCAGGGAATACGGCAATTAACAAGATATTTATAACGGCTAATCCAATAAACAACCTGTATCTTTTCATAAAATTCTTCAAGCCAACACCACTCCTATCACAATTGCTACTGCAAAGGAAAATACAAAAGCCAAACCATTTCTTACAATGGCTGCTTTTTTACCGAAATACTTGATCTCCAAAGTAATTGTTACTATTCCAACCATCATTAGGGTAGAAATAAAAACTGCGATTTGCATAAATCCCGCTCCGCCGTTTAGAAGTGCAGCCGCCAGCGGGAACGCCACAAAGCCCGGTATTAGTGTAACCGAACCTACAACCCCTGCTATCAGCATTCCAAACCATCCCGATTGTTGTCCAATAAGCTTTGATATGGTCTCAGGAGTCAATAAGGCAAGCATGATTCCGATAATAATCAGAATGGAAAGTAACTGTGGCAGTATATTTTCAAAGGACTTCCAGGCTTTCTTCAAAGCTATTTTTGTTTTCTTCCTGTCCTTCAGGAAGGAAATTGTCAGCAAGCCGGCTGCCAGCACATAGAGTATAATTGTGAACATCTGATCTCCTCCAACAAATAAATATTTACTGAAAGCCACCCATACAAGTTCTGCCGTTCAGGTAGTTGAACAGCCGTCCCTGATATCTTTGTTCAGTTTTCATTCTTTCCATTGTCATGTCATATATCTTCCTCCAGCTGGTATTCCAGCTGCAGAAAAGTGTCTTTTCCTGTGGTGCTCTTCCTATCAGCCTCTGAACCGTTATTTCAGGATCCAGGTATTCCAGGAATATAATTATTCTTTCGATATATTCGTCCATAGTAACCGGTACGATTTCATTTCTTTTGAACATACCACCAAGAACAGTATTTTCAAGTATGTAGAGAGAATGGCATTTGACCTGCCGGACCCCCAGGGCTGAAAGAACCCTGGCGCCTTCAGCCACATCGCTCATTGTATCCATTGGCAGATCCACGATATAATGAGCACAGGTTTCAAGCTCATGATTTTTTATCCTCAGCACTGCATCAATGAATTCAGCCAGCCCATGTCCCCTGTTAAGCAGTGCCAGAGACCGGTAATTGACGGTTTGCAGACCTAACTCCACTACAATGTCAATGCCTTTCTCCTTCTTGATATCAGACAGAAATTCCAGGTACTGGTCATTTATACAGTCAGGCCTGGTAGATATATAAATTGCCACAATATTCCCAAGGCACGCTTCAGATATATACATTTTGAACTTATCCAGAGCCAGGTAGGTATTGGAATAATTTTGAAAATATGCAATGAACCTGTTTGATTTATAGTTCTCACCAATATACTGTGCATTTTGCTCAAGTTGCTGCCTTACACCAAGTGTTTCCGGCAGTGTCTCAAAGCCTGCGCCTTCTTCACCGCAAAAAATGCAGCCGCCGCTGCCTTTCCGCCCATCACGGTTAGGACAGGTGACAGGTATGCATACAGGAAGCTTGTAAACCTTGGCGCCATACCTTTTTTTCAGATATTCAGAAAACCTGTTGTAGGCAAATTTAATTTCATTCTGCTTCATTTCTTATCGACCCTGCCTTGTAAATATCCTGCGGCGCTCTCCATTACAGCCTCATATACCCTGGCTAGCGGAATGCCTGCCGACTCGGCTATTCTTCTGCAATCCTCATACTCCGGCGAAGCTTTTTTAAAGTCACCCTTTGTGGCTACCTTGACTCTTGCTTTCCCATATTCGGTATCCACAGTAACAACCTCCCGGTTCATACAATACCTTTTGCATGTAGTCCGCCTGATACCAAGGGTTGATGTCTCCATAAGGATAATATCGGCTAATATATTCTCTGTTTCGGCATTTGACAGCACCGTCAGCATAAATGCCGGCCTTCCCTTTTTCATATAGATGGGAGTATAGAAAACATCAAGCGCTCCGGCATCAAAAAGCCTGGATGCTGCATATCCAAGTATTTCAGGAGACATGTCATCAATATTGGTTTCCAGAACAATTATCTCCTCATCCGTCTGCTTTTCATCATACATATCGCCCAGTACAACACGAAGTGCGTTGAATCTGCCGGTCTCACGCTTTCCCATTCCATAGCCCGAATTTTTAACAAGCATTGGCGGCATTTGCCCGAAGTCCTTTGCCATATGCTTTATAAGCGCCATACCGGTGGGAGTGACAAGCTCTGTCCCCACATTCTCCGAAATTAGCGGTATGCCGCTGCCGGTAAGCATTTCCATGACTGCGGGAACAGGTACCGGTATTGTACCATGGCGGCATACAATAGTTCCTTTACCGTCATGCAATACCGAGGAAAAAACTTTTTCCACGCCAAGGATTTCCATGCAGATTGCCGTGCCAACTATATCAACGATGGAATCAACTGCCCCCACCTCGTGAAAATGAACTTTGTTTATGTCCTTTCCATGCACCTTTGCCTCAGCTGCAGCTATTTCAAGGAATACCGCCTTACTGAAGGACTTCACCCATTGGCTGAGATTGCTTTGATCAATAATGAGGCTTATATCCTTCAAATTCCGCTCTGAATGGGTATGAGTATGATCGTGTGTATGGCCCTGTGTATGATCATGGGTATGGTCATGAGTATGATCGTGAGTATGGTCATGATCGCCTTCATGACGACCCTTGTAAACCGGCTCTCCATGAATGCTCTTATTATGACGGTCATCTTCTCTTGCAACATGTACAGAGGTCTCGTGACAGTCCTCGTCTGAATCTCTGAGAATAACCGATACATCCGTTCCGGTTATACCGTTAACCAATTTTTTCGTTATTTTAAGTTCATATCCATCCAGGTTAAGCTTTTCCAGCTCCTGTTGAAAAACCCGGGTATCAATCCCCAGATCAATTAGAGCCCCCATTGCCATATCCCCGCTTATTCCTGAAAAACAATCAAAATATAAAATACACATATTAACCTCCGTTTTTAACAATGTTACAATTTGTTTATCATACTTGCAAGGTAGCCTGCCCCAAAGCCGTTATCTATATTAACCACACCTATACCGCTGGCACAGCTGTTCAGCATGGTCAGCAGTGCCGACAGGCCTCCGAAATTGGCTCCATAGCCCACACTGGTGGGAACGGCAATTACAGGCTTGTCCACCATACCCCCGACAACACTTGCCAGAGCGCCCTCCATTCCGGCCGCTACAACCAGAACATTTGCCTTCATGAGAGCGTCTGTATTGGCAAGGAGCCTGTGGATACCTGCCACACCTACGTCATAGATTCTGTCTACTGTGTTTCCCATCACTTCTGCAGTCACCGCTGCTTCTTCAGCAACAGGTATATCCGAGGTTCCGGCAGTAACAACTGCAATTATCCTGCCGGAAGTCGGAACTTCCCTTCTCTTGATGACTACAATTCTGGCTTCCTCGTAGTACACTGCATCATCAGTCACTTCCCTTACAGCTTCAAATACATGTCTGCCTGCTCTTGTGGCCATTATATTGTTATCATACTCCATAAGCTTAAGAACAATTGCTTTTATTTGTTCCAGAGTCTTTCCCTGGCAATATATTACCTCAGGATAGCCGTTTCGTATTTTCCTGTGATGATCCACCTTGGCAAAACCAATATCCTCAAAGGGCAGCTTTTTTAGTTCTGCCAACGCACTGTCTACTCCTATCTCACCACTTTTTACATTTTCAAGTAATTTCTTAAGGCTTTCTGTATTCATTATTTTCCTCCATGCCTGATTAATCAATCTCATCTAAAACTACAGCGCAAGTTTCCGAATTATCCTTGTAAAAAATACGCATTGAAACCTTTGCGATATTTCTGCAAGGCACATAAATGCCGATACTATAACGACCTAATTCAAAAGGAAATTTTTCGGTTGTAGAAAAATTTCCTTACCGCAGCGATGTTTCAACGAGGCTGGTTGCAAGCAGGGCTTGCTGCTCGCCTATGCATCCTAGGCGTGAGATATGCTCACCGCCTGAAAACCAAATCGGTACCTGCCACCTATAGAGGTGGGGGACATTTTATCGCCTCGTTATAACGACCTAATTCAAAAGGAAATTTTTCGGTTGTAGAAAAATTTCCTTACCGCAGCGGAGTTTCAACGAGGCTGGTCGCAAGCAGGGCTTGCTGCTCGCCTATGCATCCTAGGCGTGAGATATGCTCACCGCTTGAAAACCAAATCGATACCTGCCACCTATAGAGGTGGGGGACATTTTGTCGCCTCGTTATAATGTAACCTGCGCTGTAGTACTGAGTACTTCCAATAAAATTCCGGCCTTTGTTCCGTCAATACTCCCCTTGTCAACTGCCAGCTGCACCGTGATTCTGCCCAGAACCCTATAAAACTCCGAAAGAACCTTGTCTTTGTCATCAAGTGCCATCAAATGACCTGCCACAGTTATGCTGTCACCTCTTGAAATGGGGCCTGTGAGCGCATTCAGGCTTCCTCCTGCCGCAATATTCTCTACGGTGTTTACAAGCAAGGGCATAAAGGCCTTTATCCCCAGTACTTTACCGATACCAGCCTTATCCAGCAGCATACCTGCTACATAAGAAAGTGTAACCGTGTAATTTGATAAAATACATGCCGCGGCATGGTAAAGCGGTTTTGCCTCCGGCCTTATATCAAGCAGTGTGCCATTTAGAGGCTTAACCAGGCACAAAGCCTTCTCCCTGGCTTCAGCAGACCCTTCGTAGCCGAAAAATATGCCCTGCATCCTCTTCCAGCCTTCGTCCCTGGAGGCAAAGGTCTGTATGGGGTGAAGGGATCCGGTACAACCACCGGCCCTGTTCAAAGGTTCCAGTTCTGACGATGTCAGGGCGCCGCTGCAGTGGAGAAATGTCTTGCCTTCAATGCCTAGACTGCCGTCTTCCCGGATTTTTGCCGCAACTTTGGCAATATCGGTATCAGGTACTGTTAATAAAACTATATCTGCTTCATTAATGGTACTCGAAACATCATTAATAAAAGCTCTTCCCAATTTGTCGGAAAGAAAAGCCACAGATTGGTCTGATCTGCTGCAAATCCCAGAAATCTCATCACCATTGCCTGTCAAGGCCAGAGCAAAAGCTGATCCGACCCTGCCTGCACCGATTATTCCTATTTTCATATGCCAACCCTCCCTTCACAATAGCTATTCTTTATTCCTGGGAATGCCTTTACAGCAATGAGCTACACTTAAGTATGAAAATGTACTTTCTTACAGATATGTCATCCTGAGCGCTAGCGAAAGATCTTTTAAGATTCTTCACTACGTTCAGAATGACATACTACGTTCAAAATTACAGGCTATGTTAATAACACTTTTCATACCAGGTAATAGCAGCGCTCTACCTTGTCTCACCGGCAATAAAAGGCAGGCTAAAGCACTTCATTCATGCTGCCTGTCCTGTATCCCTTCAAATCAAGTGTAACGTAGTTGAAGCCGACTTCCTTCATTTTATTGTGAACCCTGTCCATCACTGCTTCGTCAAAGAATCGATTCCGCTCATTTACAGCCACCTCTATTCTGGCCAGGTCTCCGTGTATACGCACTCTCACCTGTCTGAAACCGAGATCCAGCATAAATTGCTCCGCTTTGTCTATCATACCAAGCTTTTCACGGGTTATTTCCTGTCCATAGGGAAATCGTGATGCAAGACATGCAAAGGGCTGTTTGTCCCAGGTGGGAAGGTTCATCTCCTTTGAAAGTGCTCTGATGTCATCCTTTGACATATCTGCCTCACGCAGTGGGCTTATCACCCCAAGCTCTTTCAGTGCAGCCATACCCGGACGATAATCACCGAGATCATCGGTGTTGGAACCGTCGGCTATATATGAGATACCGTTTTCCCGGGCTACCTGGCCGATTTTAGTAAACAATTCCTTCTTGCAAAAATAGCAGCGGTTGACGGGGTTTCCCGAAAACCCTTCAATGTCAAGCTCTTCAGAGACTATGGTTATATGCTTTACACCCAGCAATTTTACAAATGCTGCCGCCTCATTATATTCCCTCTCCGGATAAGTTGAGGATCTGGCTGTTATTGCTATTACATTGTCTTTTAATGTATCGTGGGCCACCTTTAAAAGAAAAGTACTATCTACTCCTCCTGAATAGGCAACAGCCAATTTCTCTGTTTTTTTAAGTATTCCCTTAAGTTTTACCAATTTCTGTATGTCCATTTTCACCTGTCCTTTAAGATTACCTATATCAATTATTGAATATATATTACCACATTATAATATAAAATTAAGCAAATATTTCACTTGTTTTACAAGTAGTTTACATTCATTGTGGAATTCAGGGTCCTCTGCTATTATTAAGACATGATTATAATAAGGTATGGTATACTATGAAAAGGTTGGCAGGCATAATAATCCTGGCAGGCATGATATTCGCTCTTTCAATTGCAAGTCATGCTGATAGCGGGTTAACATTTGAATATAACGGCAAGGCATATACCCTGGAGCAGGCTTCATCTCCCGAAAGCGGCTTTCCCTTTGAAATGCAGGCTAAAGATGGTGTATTGCTGCTTTGGGATAAGGCTTCAGGCCTTTCGGCTGCCATAAGGATTAATACTGTAGACAAAGCAGCTCTAGAGGCTCTGAGAAAATATTACAATGATTATTCATCTATTGATTATGAAATATTTACCAAATATATACGTCTTCAAAAAAGCTATATACCCGCACTGCAGGATCTATACCGCAGCAGCTTTCTTTACGGTAATTCAGGTGATTTGTATTCGGAAACCAATATGAAGGTGTTTTATCAGAATAAAGACATTGTTTTTGGAAACAATTCCGATGTTTTTTTGTATAACATTATTAATTCCAACCGGCAGAATCATATTGAAGAAACACACCTTGATTTGATTATACCCGTTTACAGCGACTTGTCGCTGATTAGCATCAATTTTGTCTTTAAAGCAGGTAATCTGAATAGTGAAGCTGTTCAAGCCGTATACAAGCTTCTGGGCTGTATGCGTTTTCCCGGTTTTCCTGTTCAAACCGGTAAACTTAAGGTACTTGAGAGCAAAGAGGCTGTTGCAGCTGCAAATGCAGGTGTTTACAATACTACAGGAAGTAATGAAGGCTCATTTGTTGAATTGAAGAATGAAAAGGCCGGTTTCACCTTGAAATATCCTGCATCGTATTTTCCGTATATGGAAAATACACTTGGAGGCAAGCTTGATTTCAAGAGCTTTAAAATAAACCCGGATCAGATAATTTCAATATCAGCCGAACAAACCTCCATAACTGATGTGGTTTATGATAAGGTTTCGTATGTTAAGAAATTCAACAGGCAGGAAATAACAGTAAAAGAAGAAGGTACAGCAACTATCGGCGGCACGAAATTTATATTTATAAAATATTAACTCACAGACCTCAACGGAATTGTTACATATATCAGGGATTACTTTACTGCCGGCAGCAAGCATGTTTACAGCCTCAGCTTAAGCAGCCGATTTAAAGATGTATCCGTGGAATTAAGCAGTGAATTTGAAGAAATTCTGGCCTCCTTTATTATTTCCGATTCAAAAACAATAGACATCAAAAACGATGTTCCATTAAAGAAATATTTAAGCAGCGAAGAAGGCTACAGCTTCTATTACCCTGTAAAATGGAAACTGACTGATATATCCAAAGATATAAATTTTGATTCCTTTAGCCTAAAGATGCCGGAGTTGTCAGGTCCTATAGACGTATACATATCCGAAGGAGAATTGAAGCCTGGAATAAAATCGGAGGAAATACCATCAGTTCTTTGGAGATCAGGCTCTGAAGCATCTGACAGAAACATCCTCAATTACACTCCACCCTATGCCGGAATGGTTGGCAGACTCTTAAGCCATAGTATAATAGTGGACAATGGAATAACATATGTATACAGACTGGTCAATTACATGGATTCCAACGGCAGAACGAGATTGTGTTATTCAACAGACATAGTGAAGAAAAACAAAATTTATTCCATGTTCATTTCCGTCAGCGAATATGCTACTATAAACGGAAGCATGTCTGATCCGGCTGTAAATACCATTATTGAAAATATCGCCTCCTCTTTCAAGAATGACGAAACTTTTGAATCATATGAGAGAGACAGATTCGGAGAAACCAGGAACAGTAAGGTGGTATTGTTGGAAGGCATTGTGAAGAAACAGCTTGGTCAAGCTGCAAAAATTGTACAGGCTGTTAATACAAAGGTCAGCGGCAGCTATTATATCCTGGTTGAGGGTATTGAAGACAGCGGATATTACAGGGTTAAGCCGGATTTTACAAGCAGTACTCTTATTATTGAAGAAAGAATTCTTATTAAAGATTGCAAGTCGTTTTTGGAAGAATACCTGTCCACTAATGTAGAGGTATATTTTGCTTCCGGAGATGAGTTTATTGATATGGAAAATCACCAAAATGGCAACGGCCATTATACCACGGCTGTTTATGCGGAATTTGGCTATTCATCGGGGTTCTTCGTTCTGGAAATAGATCCGCATGAACACATTATTAAAGTTATCTCCTTCAAATCCTCATCCAATCTGGCAGAAGAAATTTCTGCCGGAATTGTACAAAATGCCGAAATTGGCTTTATAATAGACAATTCTATAAGCAAGATGGATTTTACAATGAGTTTCCACTTTTATTCTTCCATCAAAGGTCATTTTTTCAATAGTTATAAAATAGCCTGCAATCCAGAAACTCAAAGCCTGGAGTATTCAGTAGATGAGTAAAACAAAGGGGCTTTTTTAGCCCCTTAAATACCACTTGAAAGATATGCATTAATGAATTTGTCCAGTTCTCCATCCATTACAGCATTTACATCGCCCATTTCGCAGTTGGTCCTGTGATCCTTCACCAATGTATACGGACAAAACACATATGATCTTATCTGGCTTCCCCATGCAATATCAAGCTGCACACCCTTCAGATCCTCGATCTTTTCCTTATGCTCACGCTCTTTTAGCTCCAGCAGCTTTGCCTTCAACATTTTCATCGCATTGTCCTTGTTCTGAAATTGGGATCTCTCTGTCTGGCAGGATACCACAACCCCTGTCGGAATATGAGTAATCCTGATTGCCGAATCCGTCTTGTTGATATGCTGTCCGCCTGCTCCACTGGCCCGGTAGGTATCCACGCGCAAATCCTCAGGGTTTATATCCACTTGAATATCATCATCCAGCTCAGGCATGACATCAGCTGAAGCAAATGAAGTATGCCTTCTTCCTGAGGCATCAAAAGGTGAAATCCTTACAAGTCTGTGAACACCCTTTTCAGATCGGAGAAAACCATATGCATTTTCACCGATTATATTAATCGCTACACTTTTTATGCCTGCTTCATCTCCGTCAAGTATATCAAGTGTTTTAACAATGTAATCATGCTTTTCCGCCCATCGCGTGTACATTCTCAGCAGCATCTGAACCCAGTCCTGGGCCTCTGTTCCTCCTGCACCTGCATGAAGTGTAAGAATCGCATTGTTTTTATCATATGGCTTGATCAGCAGTGTCTGCAGCTTAAGCTTTTGAAGCTCATCCTTCAATACTGCCAAACCCTCGCCGATTTCAGACACCACCCTCTCGTCATTTTCTTCGAGAGCAAGCTCATTTAGAACCTTCAGGTCATCCCAGGTATTGACCAGCTTTAAGTATCTTTCGACTTTCGTTTTCAGGCCTTTTGTCTTTTGGAGAACCTTCTGGGAATTCTCCAAATTATCCCAAAATCCAGGCTCGGCCGCCTTCTGTTCCAGTTCTTCTATTTCGACACTCAATCTTGCAATGTCAAAGTGAAGCCCCCATTTCGTCGATTGCTTCTTTCAGATTGTCAATTTCAATTTTGAATTGTTCCAATTCCAGCAACTTTATCAACTCCTGTCAATTCCCTGCTTAACAAACACAGGTATTCGCCTAACATTATACCAGGCCCGTTGCCCATATGTCCACACCATCTTTTAAATCGCAGCCATGCAGGAGTGAGCCAGTTAAGAACTGTTACCTGTTACTGCAGCGAAAACTTCATTTTTATTACGGCATTCATATGCCTTAAGTAAATATCGCAAACGCTTAAAGGTCGTTATTTCATCAAGGATATATTGACTCTTTTGGATTTACTTCGTTATTTCATAGGTCAGTATGATGGCATCTGCAATACCTTTCATGGACATTCTGTTATCCATGCTTTTCTTTCTTATCCTGTTATATGCATCAGTTTCACTTAAGCCTTCACGTTCCATGAGTATCCATTTGGCTCTTTCAACGGATTTGCGCGTCTCATAATTTTCAGTCATGCTCCTAAGCTTTTTGTCCAGTTCGGAAACCCTTTTGAAATTCATATTGGCCATTTCAACGGTTTGCAGAAGTATTTCCCTGTTTAGGGGCTTCTGACAAAAGGATATCACTTTTGATTTTTCCAGTAAGGCTGCTATGGACGAATCCCGGTGATCTCCCAGCAATATGCAGGCGCACAGCATTTCGTCATCAACTGTCTCCAGCACATTCCTGAGTTCTCCCTGCTGCAGG
>Ga0366780_1046_pt1 | contig 19543 bp, 12 predicted proteins | sample BONcelN113001E11_FD_207073 | JGI IMG/M metagenome (GOLD analysis project Ga0366780, IMG submission 207073) | Enriched cells from coal bed in the Powder River Basin, Montana, United States - BONCAT cells N11 rep2 HSBNCT.N11.300.1.E11 ...
TTTTTCCGGAGATATCAAAGAACAGCCATGGTTTAAACAGGTTGTGGAATTGAACGGAAAAATGGCACTGATTGGTGTAAACACTATTGTAGGCGAATCCAAAATAACCGACACCTTTCTTGTTGCCCGGGCCATTAGAAGTACCCCTGACGGCAAACTTCTGGGTGTGGTGCTGCTTGAGGAGAATATCAAGGCGCTGGAAAAGATTATAGGCAGTATTGAGCTGGGCAATGAGAGCATGGTCTTCATAACGGATGAAAAGGGAAATCTTCAATTCTCCAACAACAAAGCCATGGCTAATGAATATTATTCCGAAATCGTTAAAGGCGGAGAGCTGGATAAATTTGTTTCTTCACAGACAAGCAGCAATCAGAGGATAATGATTAAGGATAAACCCTTTCTAATGGTTTCCTCTACCTCGACATACAGTAATTGGAAAACGGTAACCCTGATTCCCATAAATGAATTTATAAAAGACAGCAATGCTCTGAGGAAAATATCATATTTTATATGCATTCTCAGTCTTGCTATTTGCAGTGTGTTATCGGTATTCTTCTCATATGTGATTTTCAAGCCCATTGTCAGCCTGCGCAAAGCCATGAAAAAGGTTGAAGAAGGGGATCTGACGGTAGAGGTCAATGTCAATAGCAACGATGAGATAGGACAGCTGAGAAGGGGCTTCAACAGAATGATTGAAAAAATCAATAGCCTGATACAAAGGGAATACAATTCACAGATTCTTATGAAGCAGGCTCAGCTCGATGCTCTTCAAAGCCAGATAAATCCGCATTTTTTGTATAATGTACTTGATTCAATACGTGCCGAAGCCTTGATTAAGGATGCTGAAGAAGTAGCGGATATGATTAAGATACTTGGAGATATGTTTCAATACAGTACCAATAAGGGTGGAAATACTGTAAGCATAAGTGAGGAAGTAAGGAATATCGAAAACTATATCACCCTGCAAAAATTCCGGTTTAATGAAAAAATCGAGGTGAAATTTGATATTCCCGAAGAGATACTTGTTTACAGGACCTTAAGGCTTATTTTACAGCCCATAGTGGAAAATGCCATAATCCATGGCCTGGAGCCCAAAATTGGTGCGGGAACAATAACAGTTTCTGCACAATTATGTGAGGGTGACATCTTGTTCAGGATTTCCGACGATGGATTAGGGATGAAAAGCAATGATCTGATTCATACAAACAGGGAATTGCAGAAGGACAGATCGGGTGAAAATGCCATTATTGGACAGAAAATGGGTATTTACAATGTAAATGCGAGACTGAGAAATTACTACGGTGCAAAATATGGCCTTAAGTACGAAAGTATTGAAGGACAGGGTACAACAGTGCTGATGAAAATTCCTGTATGCCGCAGCTAATACTACAACGAAAACTTCATTTTTTATACGGCATTTATGCGCCTTGCGGAAATAATCGCAAAGTTTCAATGCGTTATTTCTACAAGGATAAATCGCTTGTTTTCGTTGTTGTACTAAAACAGCTGTAGGTTACTGAAGGAGGTAATTTATGCTATTTCAATCCAATAGAACGCCCGGAGGAAGGGTGATGTCGGTACTTCGGGGAGAACAGCCGGATAAAGTACCGTTTACTGTTTATGACATAATGCTGCCGAGGTGCTCTGTAGAAAGAGAGCTTAGAAATAGAGGCCTTTGTCTTGTCAAGCTTTCATTTTCCTATAAAATTATTTATCCCAATGTGGATATCCAATCCATACATTTTAAAAGTGATTCAGGTAAAGCCCTGATAAGAACGGAATACAAAACACCGGTGGGAGACCTGTGGACCTTATCTGAAAATACGGGGCATGCAAATGACTGGCCGCTGGAATTCATGTTCAAATCTCCTGATGATTACAAAAAACTGCTGTATATCATTAATGATGCCGTGATTGTACCTGAATATGATAATGTGGAAAAAATGGTGAACACACTTGGTGAAGATTATATCGTAAGAGACCAGATTGGGCTTGAGCCCATGCAGACCTTGATATCATCCGATTATATGGGCGTCAACAATTTCTGTATGGAGTGGATGGAAAACCGTGATGAGATATTGAAGCTTTATAGTGCCCTGAATGAAATGCGACGCAGGATATATGGCATTGTAGCCAATGGGCCTCTTGATTTGTCAAATTACGGAGGAAATGTGGTACCTCAGATAATAGGCCCTGAGGTATTCAGACAGTACTATATTCCTGCATACAATGAAGCGGCTGAAATACTGCATAAAAGGAAAAAATTAATCGGCTGCCATTTTGATGCCGACAATACCTTGATAATGGATGATATAGCAAAGAGTGAACTGGATTACATTGAAGCATACGATGCCGGAATGGGTCCTTCCATTGGAGAGGCAAGGAGCAAATGGCCGGATAAGGTTTTGTGGGTGAACTGGCCCAGTTCCTGGCACCTGAAGGAGGAAGATGAGATTCCCGGCCTGACAGGGAGGCTTATAAAGGAAACGGGATCACAGGATAAATTTATTATCGGCATAACTGAGGATGTACCTGAGGAACGCTGGCAAACAAATTTTTCTTTAATAATGAATGGTATAGATTCCCATATGAAATAAAAATCACTTAAAACTTTATTTTGCTGCATTTATTAAGGGTTTCTCGGTGCTGATGTACTTGAACGAACTACTAAAGTATCAGTGATCAGTACTTTGCTTTCAACCGTCTCATCTTCAATCCTCTTAATCAGCAAATCTATTGCCATTCTGCCCATTTCACGCTTGTCGATTCTTGCGGTGGTAAGAGGCGGCTCAACATACTGGCAAAGAAGTATGTCGTCAATTCCAACTACAGAGATGTCCTGCGGGATTTTTAAGTTGTGCTCCTTTATGCTTCTCATTGCTCCGATGGCATAAATATCTGCCGAGCAAAAAACTGCAGTAGGAAGCAAGGGACCGCTTAAAATTCTGCTCATGCATGAGGCTGCAGCATTTTCATCATAAGCCTCAAACTGTATCCAGTTCATGGGAATGGTGCAGGTATTCTCTTCCACAGCTCTTTTGAAGCCTGAGAAGGTTTGAGAATAATGGTTCTGTAGGGAATGATTTCCGATAAAGGCTATTTGCTTATGGCCCAGACCTATCAGGTGCCTGACAGCAGTATAAGCCGCTGCGGCATAGTCTGCGCGGATGCTTAGTTTCTCTTGATTCTGCAAGTGGCTGTCTACCAATATATAAGGTATATCATATTTTTTCAATGCATTTTCGATCAATGGGTCGGTATCACCATAGAAAATGACTCCGTCAACATCATGTGCCTTAATTACATTGGGCAGGTACACGGTATCATTTTCCAGTGAGGCAGAGGTGAAAATAAGATTATATCCGCGGGTTTCACATTCGCTGATGACTACACTGTTCAATTCGGAGTAAAACAAGTGTTCCAGAGGCTGAAGGCTTTTCCGAAATAGTATGGCAATATTGTTGGATTTGTTGAAAAGCAGCCTTCTTGAGCTTGGATTTGGCGTGTATTGAAGCTTTTCTATTATTTCTGAGACCTTAAGCCTGGTTTTATCACTGACGCCTTTTTTGCCGTTTATCACTATTGATACTGCTGCCGGAGAAACTCCCGCCATTTTTGCTATTTCTATAATGGTTAGCTTTTTCATTATTTTTATTTAGCCCTTTCGAATATTGTTACTACAATTTTATAAAACCTTTTACTAAATATAATAACACATACTTTCTTTTTTTGCTATATGTCTGTATCATTTTTAAAAGTTCCATAAGAGTAGCTGTGTAAAGCTTATTAAAGTGATGATTGTGTGATTTTAATAAAAAAACATTATTCATATTGACTGTGATTTCGGGATATGCTATTATTAACTAAAAGGTTTTAGTAAAATTAATATATTAACTTGCTTTAATCCTTTTGATGTGATGATAGTATTCCAATTAACCATTTAACATTAATTATGGGAGGTAAAAATCTTATGAGTGAGAAGCTGGCGATCTATGGTGGGCCAAAGGCGAAAACAACAGATAATTATCCTATGTATCCGGGCGGACTGGAAATAGGAGAAGAGGAAAAGAAGCAGGTTATGGAGGTTCTGGACAGGAAATACCTTTTCAGGTATTATGGTCCCGAAAAACACCCTTCAAAAGTTAGAGAATTTGAAGTTAAATTTGCTGAAAAAGTAGGTTCCAAATATGCACTTGCAGTAAATTCCTGTACATCGGCTCTGATATCAGCCCTTGTTGCCTGCGGAGTTGGACCGGGTGATGAGGTTATTGTCAATGGCTATACCTTTTTTGCATCATGTGCATCCATAGTCGGTGCCAAGGCTATCCCGGTCATAGCAGAAGTAGATGAAACACTCACCATTGACCCTGACGATATTGAAAAAAAGATCACTGCATCCACAAAAGCGCTGGTTGTTGTTCATATGAGGGGAGTTCCCTGCGATATGGACAGAATTATGGCTATTGCTAAAAAGCACAACTTAAAGGTGATTGAAGATTGTGCACAGGCACTTGGCGGCACCTATAAGGGTAAATTCCTGGGAACCATCGGAGATTGCGGGTGCTATTCCTTCCAGTATCATAAGATAATTACAGCCGGTGAAGGCGGTATGCTGGTTACAAATAGCGAAAGATTTTATGAAAGAGCCATGGGCTATCATGATACTGCAGCTTGCTGGAGACCGGACAGATTTGCCGATGAGCGTTATGAAGGCGAGCTTTTCTGTGGAGTTAACTTCAGAATGAGCGAATTGACAGGCGCAGTATTGCTGGCTCAGTTCAGTAAACTGGACACGCTGCTTTCCTTAATGAGAAGAAATCAAAAGAGAATTATCGAAAAAATAAAGGATACCAAAGGTATTAAGGTCAGGCCGGTATATGATGCTGAAGGAGACGTGGGCATTTGTCTTATGTTCTATCTGGACAGCAGCAGCAAGGTTCAAAAGTTTGCAGAGGCACTCAAGGCTGAAGGAATAAACGCTGCAGGCGTTTTCAATTCCGGTATTCCCGACTGGCATATATATGCACACTGGAAGCATGTTATGGAACAAAAAACGCCGACCTCGGAAGGCTGCCCATGGAAATGCCCGTATCACAAGGGAGAACCGGTAGAATATTCACCTGATATGAATCCCAATACACTTGAATATCTTGGCAGGGTAATACACCTTGATATACCTTCCCAAATGACGACCGAAGATTGCGACATGGTAGCAAAGGGTATAAATAAGGTAGCCGCCGAGCTGGCCTGAAGATGTAATAAGCGGCGGATTGCTGCGTTGCGTTTCGCCTCGAAGTGCTCACATATAAAAATATGCTCCGCGCTTCGAGCCTCACGCGCCTTGCACTCCTTGCTTCTTCCATCTTCAGGCGGGTGTGAAATAAGCGGCGGATTGCAGCGTTTTAACTCAAAATAAATTTAGGGAGGTAATTAAATGGCAAAATATTCATTATGTATCGAACCTGTACTTACGGAATATGATTTCTATGACCGCATCAAGATAGCTGCCGAACTGGGCCTGGATGCAATTGAGTTCTGGGACACTGACGGCAAGGATGTTTCAAAGATTGGCAGGCTGGCTGCTGAGAATAATATCAAGGTTGCCATCTGCTGCTTAAAAGGAGCATGGACCAACAGAATGAACTTCCCCGCACCGCTGGTGATTGAAAATGTCAAGGAATCCATCAAGCTGGCAAAGGAAATGGGCTGCAAATCCTTAATCGGTCTTTCAGGAGATATCGAGGGTAAGGTGGATTCCCAGAAGAATGTACTTATTGAGAATTTGAAAAGGGTAGCGGACATTCTTGTCAAAGAGGATGTTACGCTAAACATGGAAGCATTGAATTCCCTGGTGGATCACAAGGGTTATTACCTGGATTCCTCCGCTGTGGGCTTTGAAATCATGAAAAGTGTCGGCTGTGATAACGTAAGGCTTCTCTATGATGTATACCATATGCAGATAATGGAAGGCAACATTATTGAGAATATAAAGAAGAATGCCGGTTTCATCGGGCATTTCCATTCTGCAGGAGTACCGGGAAGAAATGAGCATTTTAATGGAGAGAGTGACTATAATAACATATTGAAAGCTGTTGATGCCAGCGGCTACAACAGATATTTCGGCCTCGAATACTGGCCGACATATGATAACAAACAATCCATTGCAGATGTTATGAAGTATTTGAAGGGATAGATTTTTGAAAGGAGAGAGATATGTCAAGAATAAAAGCCGGCATCATTGGGATGGGATTTATAGGTGTGAGTCATATTGATTCCATACGCAGAATCGGATTTGCAGATTTGGCGGCAGTAGCTGATGTGAATTATGATCTTGCCAAAAAGAAGGCGGATGAGTATTATATACCCAAATGCTACAGAACAGTAGATGAGCTGTTGGCCGATCCGGAAATTCAAGTTGTACACAACTGTACTCCCAATAATCTGCATATGGAAGTAAATGAGAAAATCATAAAAGCGGGAAAGCATGTTTTCTCTGAAAAGCCTCTGGCCAGATCCAGCCAAGAGTCAGCGTCAATGCTGAAGCTTCTTGATGCAACTCCGGGAATTGTAAGCGGTATGAATTTTTGCTACAGGATGAATCCGCTGGTCCAGGACATGAAGCATAAAGTGAAAAACGGTGAAATAGGCGATGTTAAGCTTGTACACGGATCGTACCTGCAGGATTGGCTGCTTTTTGAAACAGACTATAACTGGAGAATAGAGCCGGAGATAAACGGACCGTCCAGATGTATGGCAGATATTGGTTCACACTGGATGGATGCAGTTCAGACAGTCACCGGAGCAAAAATTACCGAAGTTTGTGCAGATCTGGTAACAACCATCCCTGTAAGAAAGAAAGCCAAAGGCCAGGTAGAAACCTTCTCAACCAATGCCAATGCGGAATACGAAGACAAGGTAATAAAGACAGAGGACTGGGGAGCTGTACTTGTCAAGCTGGATAACGGAGCTCATGGCGTATTCTGCGCTTCCGAGGTAAGTGCGGGCAGAAAATGCCGCCTGGATTTAGAAATTGACGGCACAAAGTCTTCCCTTTACTGGAATCAGGAAATGGCCGACCAAATGTGGATGGGCTTCAGAGACACCGATAACAGGCTTGTAATGAGAAATCCGCAATTGATGGCTCCTGATGCAAGGCAATACACATATCTGGCAGCCGGGCATCCCGAAGGCTGGAATGATGCAATGCGCAATAACGTATACAGTTTTTACAAATATATCAGGGACGGCAAGGTTATGGGCAAGGATCCATGTGACTTTGCTACCTTTGATGACGGACATTACATTATTAAATTGACTGAAGCCATACTAAAAAGCAATGAGACCAGGCAGTGGGTTAAGGTTTAAAGCAATGCGTCAAGGGCCGGTGCGACAGAGGAGAACCGTCCCCTCTTGTCGCATTGTCGCACCGGCTTATTGTCATAAATAAATTATCGGGAGGTAAATTATATGTCACAATTTAAGTTTTCGGTAGGACCCTGGAATGTTTCCGAAGGTGCTGATGCATTCGGTCCGGAGGTAAGAAGCACAATAGCCTTTGAAAAGAAGGTTGCCAAATTCAAAGAAATCGGTTTTGATGCCGTTCAGTTCCATGATGATGATGCAGTGCCGGATATGAACGATTTGAGTGAATCTCAGATTAAAGCCAGAGCAAAAGATGTAAAAAAAGTACTGGATAGCTGCGGCATGGCTGCTGAGTTTGTGGCGCCCAGGCTGTGGATGGATCCCAGAACCGTTGACGGCGGCTACACTTCCAACAGTAAGGAAGACAGAGAGTTTGCAATGTGGAGGTCTCTCAGATCTATTGATATAGCAAATGAACTGGGCTGTGATAAGATTGTACTTTGGCTGGCAAGGGAAGGTACACTTTGTGCCGAAAGCAAGAGTGCGGTTGAAGGCGTAAAGAGACTCGTCGAAGCTATAAACAAAATGCTGGAATATGACAAAAACATTAAAATACTAATTGAGCCCAAGCCCAACGAGCCTATCGACAGAAGCTTCTGTGGAACCATCGGCCATGTCATGGGTGTTTCAGCAGCAACAATTGACCCGTTAAGGGTGGGAGGACTCCTGGAATCAGCTCATGCCATATTGGCAGGTCTTGATCCTGCAAATGAGATATCCTTCGGTTTGGCAATGGGCAAGCTGTGGGGCGTACATCTCAACGATCAGAACGGTATGAAGTACGACCAGGATAAGGCCTTCGGCGTGGAAAACCTGCGTCAGGCCTTCAACCAGATCAAGGTGCTGGTTGAGAATAACTATGGTTCCAACGGTGAGTATATAGGGCTGGATGTCAAGGCAATGAGAACCCAGAAGCTTGAAAATAGCTACAGACATCTTGAAAACAGCTTGAAGATAGCTAAAATTCTTGAAGAAAAGGCTAAGAAATTCGACTACAAATTCCAGCAGAAATGCGTAGCTGAAAGAGATTACGAAGCGCTGGAAATGTATGTTATGGAATTGCTTATGACAAAATAGGTAGTGACCTTTACCCCTAAAATGCCAGATAGTCTGAAGAAACCAGAACCGGTACAGATATTTATACCGGTTCTGGTTATGTTGATTTTAGATTCCTTTGGAGCTATAATTGAATCATTACAAGCCCTTGCGTTATCGGCACACTGTGCTGAAGGTATATTGCAAATACCGGGGATTGTAACAAGGTGACGATATGGTACCTGATTTCATTTCAAAAGTTAGAAACATTAGTGTCGTATGGAAAATAATTTGGGTTTACTGCGTTATATTGATTATACCCTTTGGTATTGCCAGCTATTATGTATATACCATGTCGGTGAATCAGGTATATGAGCAAACAAGCAAGATGATGGACCAGTCGCTGCTGCAGGCCAGGGAGAACATACTCGGAAATGTTAAAATAGCCGAAAGTATTGCAAAAACCATAAGCTATGACAAAAAATTCAATGAATTTCTTTCTACGGAATTTAAATCAACCGGGCAGGAGCTTGTTGAGTTCAACAGTAATGTCATGCCGTATTTAAGGACTATATCCAGCTTGAATCCGTCATTTTATTCAATCTGGATTTATACTACAAATGATACTATTCCATCAAGCTGGGAGACTTTATACGGAATTGAGAATATTGACAGGTATACACTGGACATGGAAGAGCTTAATACCGGAAAAGGATCGTATTGGTGGGACAAAGTACACCGGAATTATCTTGAAAACTATCTAACAGACTATTCCGGACAGAAGGAAAAGGACATCAATGTTTTTTCCTTTAATTACAAGATATATTCCCAGTACGGGCGAAAGCTGCTTGGTGTAGTGCAGATACAGATTAAAGTGTCAAACATGCTTAAGCCCCTTGAGTCTACCTGGGATGAAAAGCTCATGGGCAAATTTTTTGTTGTTGATGATGAAGGGACTATTGTATCAGCTACCGACCGAAAATCCATAGGCAGTAACCTAAAGGAGATTTTTACCGAAAAGAATCTTACGGATAAAAGCAGAAATCAAACAATGGCAGTTATTGGCGGAAAAGAGAGTATATTAGGTTCCATACAGCTGGAGGAGCTGGGATATAAAATAATTTCCATAATGCCGGTAACTTCTGTGAGTGATAAGACCGACAGGACGAGAACCATACTCTTTATAATTATAGTTTCATCGTTTACCATACTCTTTTTTATTATATATATTGCCGGGAGGAAGCTGCTGAAAAGGGTTAAAATTCTCTTAAAAGCTATGAATGAGATAAAAAAGGAGAATTTTGACATTAAAGTTGATCCGGGCCCCCTGGATGAATTCGGCAGTTTGATTGAAAATTTTAATGCAATGATTAGCAGGATCAAAAGGTTGATAACAAACATTTATGAAGCCAGGATAAAAGAAAAGGAAGCGGAGTACAAGGCTCTTGAAGCTCAGATAAATCCTCATTTCCTGTATAACACCCTGGCTTCAATTTCATGTCTTGCAAAGAGTCATAACGACCCGGAGGTCTCCGGTATGACTTTGACTCTGGCGAAATTTTACCGGTCTACTTTAAATTCCGGCAATTTGCTTGTTCCCATAAAAGAGGAAATTGAGCATCTTTCATCATATATAACACTTCAAAAAATCCGATTTAAAGACATGTTTGATACAGTGTACGAAATAGATGACAGCATTTATAATCACACAATAACAAAAATAATTTTGCAGCCTCTGGTGGAAAATGCTCTTTCCCATGGAATTGAGCCTAAAATGTCCCATGGTACCATAATACTTAAGGCAGCAATTGAAGATGATAATCTTCTTTTTGAGATAATAGACGATGGGGTAGGAATGAGCGAAGAAAAGGTAGAAGCCATAATGCAAAACCGGTTGGAGAGGGAAAGTTCAGGAGGGTATGGCCTAAAAAATGTAAATGACCGGTTGAAAATATTTTATGGAGATAATTATGGTATCAGAATTTTTAGTAAAATCGGCATTGGCACATGTGTATCTGTAAGGATACCTGTTATGGATTTCGAGTCTGCAAGTACATTGAAAACGTCTGATGAAAGTAGGTAAGTGTATGTATAAACTGCTAATTGTCGAGGATGAAGAGATTGTAAGGGACTATTTAGTTAAGAATATTGATTGGCAGAGTATAGGTGTCAAAACCGTATATTCCGCAGGTAATGCATCTGATGGGATTAAAATAGCTCAGGAAATACTGCCGGATATCATTATTACGGATATCAAGATGCCTGGTATGACAGGACTGGATATGTTAAAGCAGTTAAGGCAGCGTATGCCAGCTGTGAAAACAATTATCCTAAGTGGTTATAACGATTTTGACTTTGCAAGGGAAGCAATTGAACTGAAGGCCTTCACATATTTGTTGAAGCCATTTGAAGATGCCGAGCTGCTGGAAGTTATAAAAAAGGTAATTTCAGAGATAGAGAGTGAAAAGCATTCAAAGAAAAATGCCTTGTTGTTGAAAAATCAGATTATACATGGTATCAATCTGAAAATTTCCGATATTACCAATAGTATAATAGTTGATATCAGAGCATTTGATGCAAATCAAGCGATGATCGATATTGACAGGCTCTTTGATACATTTGAAAGCAACAGGGAAATATCAGTCAGTATAGCTAAAATGATATTTGAAAGATTGATAACGGATATTTTTACTGCTGCCGCAGAAATAGACAGGAGCATGGTGGATACCGGTGATGAATCCATGGTCGAGAAAGTTTTGGATTCATCCGGTATGGATGAGCTCAAGGAAAATTTCGAAAAATATGTGGGTGAAGTTATATCATTGCTTAAATCCAAGGTGCATAAGGATGACAGGATTATTGAAAAGGTTTTTGAGATGATTGAAAATGAATATATGGATGGCTTAAGCCTGGGAAGCCTGGCCGGCAGGATATTTCTTTCGCCCAACTATCTTGGACAGCTTTTCCTTAAAATTACCGGCAAGACCTTTAACAGCTATCTGACAGAATTCAGGATGCAAAAGGCAAGGGAGCTGCTTAAAAGCAGTCAGCTTACATTGGCGGTCATAGCTGCAAAAGTAGGTATTAATGATGAAACTTATTTTTGTACACTGTTTAAAAGCTACTTCGGAATGACTCCCGGAAAATACAGGAAGACAACACTTTTAAATTAAGCATGATTTATATTGATTTTTTAAATTGAAATTGATTTTTTAAATATAATTTTGTTTTATATTGGTTTATAATAAATATAAAGAGTTTAATTTTCATTACTGTGATTTCATAGCGAAGCAAAGTTGCAAGTATTCAGAACCCAGAATTCAGGATTCAGAATAAAACCCGGTGCCTCATTCTGAATCCTGAATTCTACCATCAAAGTACAGATACGACTTGGTTAGAACATAAAGTTTGTAAAAAAAAACAAACTTATTTAGAAGAATAATATAACGCAATGATTGCTTGGAGGACTCAAATGTCAGACATATCCAGGGCTATAAAGCCCAATGTGCTTTATGGAAACATGACGTTTCTGAAACGGATAAATGAACAAAAGTACTTGCTTATATTGGTGATTCCGGCTGTTATCTGGATGCTGGTATTCTGCTACTGGCCTATTTATGGTGTTACTATCGCCTTTAAGGAATATAATGTAGCCAAAGGAGTAATGGGCAGTCCTTGGATTGGATTCAAATATTTCAACGAACTCTTTTCAGATCCGCTCTTTTATAATTCATTAAAAAACACAATGATAATTAGCTTTCTCAAGCTAATAAGCGGTTTTCCCATACCGGTGATATTTGCTATTTTATTGAACGAGCTAACATATGTAAATATGTACAAAAGGGTAGTTCAGACAATCAGTTATTTGCCCCACTTTCTTTCGTGGGTGTTTGTAGTAGGCTTCATGGCTAACTTCCTATCCAATTCAGGGTTGATTAATACCATGATAATTACATTGGGCATTTCCGACAACCCTATAGCGTTTCTTGCCGAGCCCAAATGGTTTGTTTTGGTAGTGGTCCTGTCGGATGTCTGGAAAAGCTTTGGCTTCAATTCAATAATATTTTTGGCAGCAATAACAACAATAGAATTGAAGCTGTACGAATCTGCAACAATTGATGGAGCATCACGCTTTCAAAAAATATGGTATGTCACTTTACCATCAATAAAGCCGACTATTGTAGTATTGTTCATACTGGCTGTCAGCAACCTGATAAATCAGAATTTTGATCAGCTGTACCTTTTGCAAAATCCGCTGGTTTCAGATTCATCAAGGATTCTTGAAATTTATACCTACGAAATCGGATTAAAAAAGGCACGTTTTTCCTATGCTACCGCAATTGGTATTTTTAAATCGATTACTGCATTTATACTGCTTATCTCGGCAAATACCCTGTCGAGGAAGCTTACTGATGAAAGTGTTTATTAGTACTACAGCGAAACAAACATTAATATATCGGCACTTATGCGCCATACAGAAATATCGCGAACGTTTCAATGCGCTATTTCTGTAAGGATAAAATAAAATGTTTCGCTGTAGTATTAGTAAAACATAATGGAGGGTGAAAACCGATGGGTAAAAACCTGTTATTAAAGAAATGGACAATATTTGATTATATAAATGTATGTATACTTTTTATTCTTGGCGCTATAACCTTGTATCCTTTTTACAATGTGCTGATCGTTTCATTGAACGATCCGACGGATGCCTTGACGGGAGGTCTGTTCTTCTTCATTAGAAAGTTCACCTTTGCAAATTATATATACTTTTTTAATAATAATAATTTTACACAGGCGTTTTTCATTTCAGTCTCAAGGACCGTGCTGGGGGCAGGTGCGAGTGTACTGTTTACTGCGGCATTTGCGTATGGTATGTCCAAGAAAAGACTTGTGGGCAGAGGCTTGTTTATGACAATTATGTTAATAACCATATATGTCAGCGGCGGGTTGATACCTTATTTTCTGTTAATAAAAGGGATCGGACTTTATAAAAACTTCCTTGTTTATATTATTCCCAATCTTTTCAATGCTTATAACGCTATCATCATGATGACCTTCTTCAGGGGAATACCCGGTGAAATAGAGGAATCTGTAAAGATAGACGGTGCTAATGACCTGACTGTATTCATTAGAATCATACTCCCTATTTCCATGCCTGTTGTTGCTACGATAGCTTTGTTTAATGCCGTATGGCAATGGAACTCCTGGTTTGATGCAATGATTTTCGGGGGGCGTCAGCTGGTACCATTACAGCTGCTGCTGGTTGAGATAATCAGAGATGTGGATATGGCAACAAAACTGGTCATGGATGCTCTGGGTTCAATAGCCAGACTTCATATCAATCCTTCGGTGGAGTCGGTAAAAGCAACCGCCATGGCTATTACAGCAATACCAATAATTATGGTTTATCCCTTCTTGCAAAAATATTTTGTGAAAGGAATTATGATTGGATCATTGAAAGGTTAAAACGCTTCAGGAAATATCAGTATGCCTTGTACACCTGTAATGCTCCTGCTTTTTCAAGAGGTGTTGATACGTCTACGCCGGCGGGCTCTTGACAATTGTTGGTGCATAAAACAGGTTAAGGATATAAAGGATAATAAAAAAGTATAATGGGAGGTATTAGAATGACAAAAAGTGTAATAAAGCTCATGTCTTTGGTCATGGCAGTGTTGTTTACAATGACAATTATTGCAGGATGCGGAAGCGGAACGAATAATGCAACAGATGCAACTACAGCTGCTGCCGGACAAACTCAGGCGGCAACGACGGCAAAAACTGATTTTGAGTGGGAATATATGGAGGACACATCACCGGTAACCATAGGCATGTGGAATGCCAATATATGGCCATGGGCAAAGCCCTCTGCAGGATGGGACAATACTGAAACCTGCAAGCTGGTTACGCAAAAAACCGGTGTTACATTGGATATCGATGTACAAACCGGTAAGGAAGAAGATTTGGTGGGGCCGTTGATAGCTTCAGGGGATCTTCCTGAAACCATGGCCTTTGAAAACTACTACAGCCCGTATATTCAACAGATGATTGATGCAGGAATGGTATTGCCAATTTCCGATCTTATTGACCAATATGCCCCCAAAATGTGGAATCTCATTCCCAAAGAGACTGTAAATTACCACAAATCCAAGGATGGCAAGCTTTACAAATCAGTAGCATTCGTTGGTGACAATGAATCGGTAGAAGCTTATAAATCCGTAAACTATCCACCAACGCCCGGTGACAGGGTAATGTTCATCAGATCGGACATACTTACTGCAATGGGTAAAGAGGACATTAAAACAACTGATGAATTATACGAGGCACTGAAGTTTATAAAACAAAAATATCCTGATGTTGAGCCCTTTGGGTTTAGCGGTGATATAGGCGCGGATGGTTTAGGCGTACTCCTCAGCGGAAGTGTTTCAAATTACATGCCGCAGGTGTTTGGAATGCATGTATCCAAATTATACTCCGACAATGGCAATATCAAGCTTCCCAATAAGGATCCCAAATATCTTGACTATATGAAATTCATGAACAAGCTCTTTAAGGAGGGCCTCATTACTGCAAACGGGCTTACTGAGAAAGCACAGCAGTCTGATGAGAAAGAGTTCGGTGCAAAATATGGTATGTTTGTAGGAGCAGTGTTCCATGTTTACAATACAATAAATACTACAATTGAGAAGAATACCGGCAGCAAAGATAAAATATACAAAGCTGTTGGCCCCATAACAGCACCCGGTGTTGAATGGAAAGCTCCCGCTCTGCGCAGTTGGGGCGGAAAGACTGTTATAATCACAAAGAACTGTAAGGAACCTGAAAGAATGATCAAGCTTATGGAATACCTCTTTACTGAAGAAGGCCAGACAAATATTCTTCTTGGAGTAGAGGGTGTAACCTGGGATATGGTTGACGGTAAAAGGGTTATGAAACCTGATGTTGTGAAGGAATTAAGCACAAGCCTTGAAGAAGCTACCAAAAAGTATGGCACAATAAGTAAATGGGTACCTTTTGCAAAGGTGGAGTATTGGGCAAAATATATTGATGATTATCTTGTGCCGGCAGGACCCGGAAGAGATGAATTGTGGAAGAGACTCGGGCCATATGTTGTAGACCACTGGCAGGAAGGCTTTGCAGATCTTCAAATGTCCATAGAAGTTGGAAGCGATACCGACATTGTATATACCAAGGCCAAGGAAGCAATGACAAAAGCTGCACTGAAGCTTGTAACAGCCAAATCCGATGATGAATTCACAGCGACTTATGATAACTCACTAAAGGAATTGGATGCTCTTGGCATTAGCAAGGTTGAAGATGCTTTGACGGCCGAATTCAAGAAACAACTGCAAATTCTTGGAAAGTAAGCTATAGTGAATATGTTTAAAAATCAGTAATTGTTGTGGCATTGCTGCAGTATGTCAATATGACATTACAGCAGTAATGCCAAACTTTTTTGGAGGCTTCACATGAGTTCACCAATACTTTGTAATTATTCACCAGCTGGAGAATATATCAAGGATCATACCCTCGTCTTTTTCGAGGGCTGGTGGCATTTATTCTCCATCAGCGGTATTAAAGGCTACAGCCATTTATACAATGGAAACGAGGAAACCATCTCCTGGAGCATCAGCAAAGATTTGACCAACTGGGATTTCAGGGGACATGTTCTTCATGCTTCACTGAGAAAGGGGGAATTTGATCAGCATGAGATATGGGCGCCTTTTTGCATGCCAGCTAAGGGGCGGTTTTATATGTTCTACACAGGGATAGTCCATCCCTTCCGGCCTATGTGCCATGAGAAGCTTGGCATCCACCATCCTCACATGGTATGGGAGGGGCATAAGGAAACCATCGGCATGGCTGTATCCACTGATTTTACATCCTGGGAGAAAATCTCAGACAGAGAAAAAGGTATTTCCATCCCCGGAAGGGATCCTCATGTGGTATATGACAGTGATAACAAGAGATGGCTTTTGTACAGCACCGGCAAAACAGTAAACGGCCTGAGCCAGGAGTACGTTTCACAATCTACGGATATGGTGAATTGGGAATATATAGGCATTTGCGTTCTGTTTCCACCCTTTGACGACGTACCTTATTCCACCACAGAAAGTATTACCGTGCTTAAGCATCCGCTAAATGGCAGGTGGATTATGCTTGGAAACTGGCAATATGCTCTTTCGGATAATCCCCTTGATTTTACACAGAGTTGTGTACATAAATACTATGAAGGGGAAGCGGATTATCATAAAAGAATGGATGAGCTGGGCTACGCCTGTGAAATCATACAGTGGAACGGCAAATGGTACCGTTCAGGAGTTCTTGGAGTAATGGACCACTGGGTTTTGGGCTTCCACGAAATTGAATGGGATCCGGACGGTGCATTTCATGTTGTTAAGTCCAGCCTGGTAAAGTGGCAGTTCTGATACCTTTAAGTTGATATTCGGATAAAAATTTCTGCCAACAAGAAAAAACTGTAGGAGGTTTTATTTATGATAATACCAACACCTGTAGCCAGGGCAAACCAGGTAACGGGTATGCCGGAGCATCCGTGCGAAACAGTCGTACGTAATGGCACTTTGATATGTCCATATGAAGAGATGGAGGTAAGATATTTTAAAGAGCATTCGGGTTTATATTTATTAACCTTAGTGGGAGAACCTTTTGAAATATTCGGATGGGGAGGCGATGCCGCTGTGAAAACCAGAGCCAGAGCTTCGCTGATGGAGGGTTATCTGCCGGTAATAAAACATGAAACGGAACAAAAAGGCTGCAGGTTTGAACAGACGGTATTTGCATGCCTTCTTGAGGGGAATGACGTCAGGGATGGGACAGAGGTATTGGTAAATCTGGTCAAATTAAGGGTGACTAACCTAAACAGGCAGCATAATGTCAGAATGCCTGTAACTATTATTTTCGGTAGCTGTTTCCGGCCGCCTGAAGAAGGTGATTCCGAAGTGGAAAAGCGCTATTGGAAGGAATTCTTCCTAAGGGATGATATGCCGGAAGACTTGTCTATGGAGAGGGAAATACAAAAATATGATTATGATATCAGGCAAAACGGGAATATGCTCATAACCGGTGATAATGGGATTTTGTTTTATTTTGACAATTATGAAAATGCCAATTGTGAATTTATCGAAAAATATGAAGAAGGAGTCTGGCAGGAAGGGAAAAAGTATAATCATGGTTGGAGAGTTGTTTTGGAGCTTGATCCCGGTGAAACGAAAGAAATCATTTATAAGGTACCGTATCTGCCTCTTGAAAATACCGGAGAAAACATGGCGAAGCTCAGGGAAATGGATTTTGATCTTAAACTGAAGGAATATAAGGAGATATGGGATACGTGGCTTGAAAAGGGTGCCGGCTTAAGTATACCGGGAACTAATCTCGGAAATCTGTGGAAGGCCCAAACGGCAGTAACCTTCATTCTTGTAGATAAGCACAATAAAGGGAGCGACAAGCTGTTCGGCAGGGAGATGTTCAAGGGATGGGCAGGTGATTTCCCCGATAAAGTATTGAGTTATGTGCATCTTACACCGACGCATTATGAATTCATCTGGTCACAGGAGGCTGCATACTGGGTTGTGGGAATGCTGGATATTCAGGGCTATCATAAAAAGGCTGAAGAATATCTTGAGTTTTTCTTTGAAACCCAGGGTATGGGGAAACCCGGAGTACATGATACCAGCATACTTCCTGATAAAAACATTGCTGCCGATTATATGGGTACAACTCCCCATACGTGGCTTAACAGCAATGGCGGCGTATTACTTACTATTTCCGGTCATTATAAGCTTACAAAAGATAAAAAATGGATACTTGATCATAAAGAATCCATAATCAGGTCGTGCCGCTGGATAACGGAATTACGCAAGACAACCAAATACGCCTCATATGGGTCCGGTTACGGATTAATGCCGCCGGGACGCAGTACGGACATGGCCTATGCTTCCACTCATATTCAATGGTATTACAGCGACATTTGGTCGTTAGCTGCATTGGTAGATATTGTTGCAGTACTGGAGGAGTGTGGTGTGGAAGCTGCAGCTGAACTCAAAGCAGAGACGGAGGATTACAGAAAGTGCTTCCTGAAGTCTTTAGACAGTGCAATCCTTGATGTAGATGATTTCAGAGATGATTGCGAATATGACTTCTCGAAATATATATTTGACGGACCGTTTCAGTATAACAGGATTGTAGAAAAGGATGAAAATGGAGTTCCTGTTCAATTCAAGGGGAAAATTATCTCAAAGGACAAAGGGAAGGAACTCGGTCTGAAAATGTTCGTACCTATGAGCCCTGATACAAGAGTACCCTTAAATCCTCCATATATGGACAATGCAATGGCATATTCCTTCGGTCTTTTATCCGGAATTATCAATTTTAAAAGCAGCACCCCCATTATCCAGGGTGCACGGCATACAGGGAAACAGATTTGGGATGCAATTGAAAGGTATTGCAGTATATGTGATTTGTTTGACTTTGATAATAATTTATATTCCTGCGGGCTTCCATACAATGACTTCATTATGCGGAAGTTCCTTGACTGCGATGAGGCTGCCGGTGCCAACGGTATATTGAATTTCGTGCTGCGCTACGGATGCGACGGTGATACTCATATGAGCAAGGAAACAGCGGGCATATATCTTCGTGAGGATTGGTTCCAGCCCTGTCCCTTTTCTCTGAGTATGGCTACAATAAGGATGTGGATAAGACGGTTTCTGGTCTTTGAGGATGAAAGAAATAACAGGCTTGTCATTGGCAAGGCAATGCCCAGAGAATGGATGGAGAATGCAGCTGCATGGGAAAGCCCTGTTATTCTAGAGAATGCAGCAACATATTATGGGCCTGTATCAATATGCTACAGGGTATCTTTCACATGTAAATCTGTCGAGGTTAAGGTGGTGTTATTTGATATTGGGCGCCTGCCGCCTGAAATAGAAATAAGGATAAATCATCCACAAGGCAGGGTAATAAAGGAAGTGGCTGATAACAATATTGTATTTACAGAAGCCGATTATGAAAAAGGCCGCTTGATTTTCAATTCATCACTTGTTGGCAAAGATGGTTTTATAAAATTCAC
>Ga0366780_1047_pt1 | contig 19324 bp, 17 predicted proteins | sample BONcelN113001E11_FD_207073 | JGI IMG/M metagenome (GOLD analysis project Ga0366780, IMG submission 207073) | Enriched cells from coal bed in the Powder River Basin, Montana, United States - BONCAT cells N11 rep2 HSBNCT.N11.300.1.E11 ...
ATCAACCGCATCGACGAGATCGTGGTGTTCCATGCCCTCGACGAAAAACATATCGGCTCCATCGCCAAGATTCAGCTATCGATCCTGGAAAAACGCCTGGAGAAGATGGAAATGCGCATGGACCTGACGGAAGGGGCGCTGCAGAAGATCGCCGAGGCAGGTTTCGATCCGGTGTATGGCGCAAGGCCGCTGAAGCGCGCGATCCAGCAGGAAATCGAGAACCCGCTGTCCAAGCTGATCCTGGAAGGCAGGTTCGGTCCGAAGGATGTGATCCACATCGACGCGAAGGATGGCAAGCTGGTATTCGACAAGGAAGCCAGCGAAGTTACTGCTTAAATTATCTCAAGCGTCATCTCAAGCGTCATCTCAAGCGGAAATTTGTGAGAGCCGCCCGGTTGCTGAAGCCGGGCGGTTTTTTTACGGATATAAGAAACAAGAACCGAAGCGGGCGTCCATCTCGCTTAAGACGATTTTTTCGCGACCTGTTCCTGAATATGCGCAAGTAACTGGTCGCCGCTAAAATGGGTGTAATCTTTGTTGATTTCCAGACTCACAACTGACTCCAGTTCCTGGGGCAGCAGCGAGCGCAGCATGCCGAGAAACTTTGGCGAGACGACCAGCGAGAGTTGCTGGAAGCGTCCTTCACGATGGGACTGCACGAGGAAGTCAATAATATCTCTGGCGAACAGTTCGGCTTGGTGCTGGTCCGGCGTTTGCGCAGGTTCGTATAACTTGTTCGGCGCCGCGCCAGCCGTGTTATGGATGCTTTTTGTGGCGGAAGTCGGGCCCAGCTTGTCTGTCTCACTGACGTCAAGCATACGCTGACGCACCGCGTCATTGACCATGTCGTTGACTTCTTCCAAGTGGTCAGAAGTCTGCTGCTGGGAAAAAAACCTCGCCCGGCTGGCATTGGCTGAAACAATCCATGTTGCGTTCATGTCTGCCTCGTCGATACATTGGAAAAATCTTCGATGCGGGAAAGGCAGGATTGTTCCGGGGGCTGGCCTCGTCTTGTTTTCGGGAATTGCCATGCTTGTGGCCGGTACCGCAGTGGCGTGGTGAATTTATCGTGGCATCACCAAGCCGTTCAGAGAAACTGTTCTGGTTTTCAGGCAGGACAGGCTGGCAATGTGACGATCGCCGGCCCGCCAGGTTATTGCGAGTTGTTGCGGATCGCCGGAAAATTGTGTTGTTCGGCAAGTTTGAAAACGCTGATGACCTCTTCCAGATCACCTGCCTGATCGCGCAGCGCCTGGGCAGCGGCGGCAGCCTTTTCCACCAGCGCCGCATTTTGCTGGGTCACGCTGTCGATCTCGGTGATGGCCTGGTTGACCTGCTCGATGCCTGCGGTTTGTTCCGCATCGCCGTAGCCGGTGAAGAAACGCGCTCCGGTATCGCTGTCGATGTTCATAGATGTGCGCAGGTGGCGCGAGATCACCTTCCCGCCCTGCGTGGCGCCCTCGATCACATAGAGCGTGCCGATCAGCGTGCCTGGCCTTGGCGGCATCGTGATCTTCGGTTCTTTGCTGGGGCGCCATGGCGGAAGATGCGCATCCAGGCCGAACCAGGCCAGGTCTGCCGTCAGCCAGGGAAGCTTTTTGCGCTGCTCGTAATCGAATGAAGTCGTGATTGCCGCGAGCGTGGTTTCCACGTGCCGCTCGATTGCTGCGTAAAGCTGGTAATAGGCGACGAGCAGGGCCTGGTAGCGTTGCAGCGAGTACCCTTGGCGTGTCAGGCCGGATACGAAAGGGTGATGATTGATGCGCACATGCGCCGCGTGGGTATGGCGCCGCAGCCTTACGAGTACGTCCTGTTCCCTTTCAGTCGTGCTGAGGCTTGCTTGGGGCTGGCTCAATGTGTGATGCATCTACAAATCCTGCGCAATCGGCAGGGCCTTTCCGGTGTCGCCTGTGACTGGCCTGCGCTATTCGTGCAAGGCCATGAATTGATCCTTAATTGGATGCTAAATGGTATTGCATAGAGGGTCAATTCATTTGCCGTCGACTGGCAGTTGCCAGAGAGAGGCGCAACAATCTTTAACATCCATGCGTGCTACGCGAGGCATTGCTGACGATGACACATGAATGGCGAGGGAGTGTCATCAGTCATGTCATGACGCAACCTCTATTTTTTAGCCAGGTGCGATCCTTCCGGTTGCCGGAAACCGACCACGGGCAGGACCGGTGTGGACGCGATGAGACCTCGCTGGAACTCGCCTTGCAGCGCGGATCGTTGCGGTTTGACATGCCTCCTCATATGGCGTACATTCGTCTCATGGCAAACCTTGTTCACCTCGTCTGCGCATCTACTGCAGTCCAGCCTCTGATGGCTGGCTTGTCTTCGCGCCTGCTCAAGACGATGTCCGCTGAAGGAATCTGCCAGCTGGCCGCAGATTCCTAAGCCCGGCGATATCCCACCCCTCTTCTCATTAGCGCAAATTTTCTATCGCCGGGCTTAAGCCAGGCGCGATAGCGACCGTCCGTTCCGGATTCCGGTCACGCAATTGAGGTTATTCCATGTCTCCGTTTATTTACGGCGAGCGTGCGCTTGCCGCCCGCGATTTTGTACGCCTGTCCATCCTGGATGGCAGCCTGTTACCTTTTCAAAGCTGACCTCCATGGATCTCACGAAAAATTTCGTCAAGGCCAAACGCCCCTGTACCGACGGCTTTCGCTGGTTCCTGCGCCATTACCAGGAAGGTAGTGATTATCAGCCGCTTCTGGATGCGCTGGTCGAAGCCGGCAGGGTGAATGACGCCTGCTGGCTTCTTGAGCAGTTCGGTCCGACCGACGCGGTATTGAGCGTCGATTCAATCAATGCCGTGGCCATCGTGTTTGCCGGTACGCTGCAGGTGCGTGGCAACATCGAAGCCGATTCGATCGTGCGCGCAGGTCGTGCGATACGGGCCGGCGGTGGCATCCGCGCAGGCATATCCATCATCGCGGGAGAAGATATCCGGGTGGGTGGGGGCATTCGCTGCGAAGGCGATCTAGAAGCTGGCGGCGACATCCGGGCAGGCTGGGGGCTTGATGTCCACGGCGCCATCGATTGCCAGGGCGATTTGCGCGCCGAGTGGGACCTTGTCTGCGGCGGTAATCTGTCTATCGGCGGCAATGCCATCGTGGGACAGGAAATCACCGCCAAGGGCGCCATCCAATGCGGCAAGAGCCTGCGGGCTGGCGGCGCCATCACGGGTTTTGACCGTATCCGCGCTGCCCATGGAATCGAGTCCGGCGCGACGATTTTCTGTCACCGGCATCTGGAAGCAAACTGGGGCATCAAGGCTGGCGGCGCCATCATTGCCGATGGCTCGATCAAGGCGGGCGAAAGCTTGCAGGCGCTCGAAGAAATCCGTGCCGGGGAAGGATACGGGGTGTACGCCGGCTTGCTGGTGCAGTGCGATGACTGGGAAGCGAGCGCACAGGTGCGCTCCGCCTCGAAACCCGCGCGTCTGATGAGCGGCTGGTGGGCCGAATCCTGTTCCGTCTGAAATTGCCATCCATTGCCTGCGGAGAGAAATCTGCGGGCAAGGTCTCGCTCAGGAGATAAGTATGTCTACTCTTGCCATGCCGTTTTTCTGCATGCCTTGGCGTACTCACGTGAAGGCATTGCGTATTGACGTCAACCAGCAGCCGGTGGAGCTTGAAAAAGAACTCGATGCGCTCCATCGCCGGCTCAACCGCCGTGGCGATGCGCTCCATGGCCTCCCGGTCATTTGCATGAATTATCCGGGCCTGGTCTTTCGTTACCGCGAGGCTGACGGCGAACACTACATATATGTCGAAGACCCGGCGCGCCGCTGCCTGGCCGGCTACACCGGGCTCAATCGCCTGATCGAAGTGCATCGCCGCGCCGATCCGCACCTGCGCGCTCCCCATTCGAAGTATGCCGTTGCGTATCAGCGCCGCGGCATCGCGACGGCTATCTACCGTTGGTGGCTGGAGTCGGGGCAGTGCCTGATTACTGGCGCACGCCAGTCGAGCGGCGCTTACGCCTTATGGCATTCGCTGGCCCGGCGCTACGACCTGTTCTATGTTGATCTGCGTGGCAAGACATTGCGCAGCCTTGGGCAGGATGTCGATGAACAGACGCACAATGACCTGCATACGCGCATGATCTTGCTTGGCAAGGGGTGGGACGTGGAACGTCTGGCGGAAGAGGCAGGCATGCTGCCGTTTTCCGAAGTGGGCATCGGCAAGCCGGATGCCTCTCGAATTGACCGGGTGCGCATGCCTCGCTGGCGCCGATAGCATGCCGCTTCATCACCTGAGCATACAGTAATAAGCCCGGAAAGCTTCCTTTTCGGGCGGTCGCTTTCGGCAGTGCCGTATTGTCTTGCCGCTCGATTTGCCAGTCCGCGCCTTGTTGACTTGGGCCGCGACATCCTGAGAGGCTTTTCCAGTGCCGCCTGTTTGCTTCGCCCCCGATCCGCCAACAACAAACTGAATGAAATTGGCGCAGGTGTTTGCCTCACCTGTTCCAAAAATGAACAGTTCGCTGCAGAAGCCGCATGGCTGAACAGGTCTCTTGTTCCACTGGTCCCATCTTTCTTTATCCCGTCGACCGAGTGCACAGGCCCCTGCAAGCCGTGACTGCGCCGGCTTTTCTGGCAATCCCGATGAGTTGGCACGGAGCTTGCCCTATCGGTCGCGTGCTCATCGCACTTTTAAAAAATAAATCAATTGCAGTATCCATCCACTTGGAGACAGACATGAATCTGGCAGACATCAGCAAACTCGGCATCGAAAATCCGTTCAAGCAACGCTACGATAACTACATCGGCGGCAAATTCGTGGCGCCTGTAAAGGGACAGTACTTCCAGAACGTCACGCCGATCACCGGTCAACCCTTTTGCGAAATCGCCCGCTCGACCGAAGAAGATGTCGAACTGGCGCTGGATGCCGCGCACGCTGCCCGCGCTGCGTGGGGCAAGACCTCGCTGACCGAGCGCGCCAATATCCTCAACAAGATCGCTGACCGCATGGAAGCGCATCTGCAATTGATCGCGACTGCCGAAACCATCGACAATGGCAAGCCGATCCGCGAAACCATGGCCGCCGACATTCCGCTGGCGATCGATCATTTCCGTTATTTCGCCGGCTGCATACGCGCCCAGGAAGGCAGCGTCGCGCAAATCGATTCGGAAACCTACGCCTATCACTACCACGAGCCGCTCGGCGTCGTTGGCCAGATCATTCCGTGGAATTTTCCGATCCTGATGGCAGTCTGGAAGCTCGCTCCGGCGCTTGCCGCCGGCAACTGCGTGGTCCTGAAACCGGCCGAGCAGACGCCCGCATCGATCATGGTGCTGATCGAACTGATCGGCGACTTGCTGCCGGCGGGCGTGCTCAACATCGTCAATGGCTTCGGCCTGGAAGCCGGCAAGCCGCTGGCCACCAGCAAGCGCATCGCCAAGATCGCGTTTACCGGCGAAACAGGCACCGGCCGCCTGATCATGCAATACGCCGCGCAAAACATCATCCCGGTGACGCTGGAACTGGGCGGCAAATCGCCCAACATCTTCTTTGCCGACGTCATGGATGCCGATGACGATTACTTCGACAAGTGCCTCGAAGGTTTCGCCATGTTTGCGCTGAACCAGGGTGAAGTCTGCACTTGCCCGTCACGCGTGCTGGTGCAGGAATCGATCTATGAAAAGTTCATGGAACGCGCGATTGCGCGCGTGGCCGCCATCAAGCAGGGCAATCCGCTCGACAGCAGCACCATGATCGGCGCCCAGGCTTCCAGCGAGCAGATGGAGAAAATCCTGTCGTACATGGAGATCGGCCGTCAGGAAGGCGCCGAACTCCTGATCGGCGGCGAACAGAACCGCTTATCCGGCGACCTGGCCGGCGGCTACTATGTCAAGCCGACTGTTTTTGCCGGCAACAACAAGATGCGCATTTTCCAGGAAGAGATTTTCGGGCCAGTGGTGTCGGTAACCACGTTCAAGGATGAAGCCGAAGCTCTGGCGATTGCCAACGACACGCTGTATGGACTGGGCGCCGGCCTGTGGACCCGCGACGGCTCACGCGCATTCCGGGTTGGCCGTGGCATCCAGGCCGGTCGTGTCTGGACCAACTGCTATCACCTGTATCCGGCCCATGCGGCATTCGGCGGCTACAAGCAGTCCGGCATTGGCCGTGAAACGCACAAGATGATGCTGGAGCACTACCAGCAAACCAAAAACCTGCTGGTCAGCTATAGCCCGAAGGCGCTGGGTTTCTTCTAAGCGCTGAATCAAGCGCTGAGCCGTTCACGGCAACAGGGGTGGCGAACCCATCCCTTCTTCTCATACAAAGGTAATTGACATGACTAGCACTACTTTCTTCATCCCTTCCGTTAACATGATGGGCGCCGGCAGCCTGGTCGATGCGATGGCCGCCATTCGCAGCTATCGCTTTCGCCATGCGCTGATCGTCACGGATGCCGGTCTCGCCCGCGCCGGAGTAGCCGACAGGGTGGCCAATCTGCTGGCCGAGCAGGATATCCAGGCAACGGTATTCGACGGCGCCAAAGCCAATCCGACCGTTGCCAACGTCGAGGCCGGCCTCGCGCTGCTGCGCGAAAAGCGCTGCGACTGCGTGATTTCGCTGGGGGGCGGCTCGCCGCATGACTGCGCCAAAGGCATCGCGCTGGTAGCCACGAACGGCGGCCACATCAGCGACTATGAAGGTGTGGACAAATCGACCAAGCCGCAGCTGCCGCTGATCGCCATTAACACGACCGCCGGCACTGCCAGCGAAATGACGCGCTTCTGCATCATTACTGACGAAAAACGCCACATCAAAATGGCGATTGTCGACCGCAACGTGACGCCGATCCTGTCGGTCAACGATCCGATGCTGATGCTGGCCAAGCCGGCCGGGCTGACCGCCGCGACCGGCATGGATGCGCTGACCCACGCAGTGGAAGCCTACGTATCCACGGCGGCGACACCGATCACCGATGCCTGCGCGCTGAAGGCGGTAACACTGATTGCGGCCAACCTGCGCCGCGCGGTGTCGGACGGGCAAGACCTGGATGCCCGCGAACAGATGGCCTATGCACAGTTCCTGGCCGGCATGGCGTTCAACAATGCCTCCCTCGGCTATGTGCATGCGATGGCGCATCAGCTTGGCGGCTTCTATGACCTGCCGCACGGCGTCTGCAACGCGATCCTGCTGCCGCACGTCGAAGCATTCAACGCTAGCGTTGCCGCTGCGCGCCTGGCCGACGTGGCCCGCGCGATGGGTGCCGAACTTGACGGCCTGGACGATGCCGGCGCCGCCGAGCGCTGCCTGTCGATGATCCGTCAACTGGCTGCCGATGTCGGCATTCCGCGCGGACTGACTGAACTGGGCGTGAAAGCGGGGGACATTCCGACGCTGGCCGCCAACGCGCTGAAGGATGCCTGCGGCCTGACCAATCCGCGCCCGGCAAGCCAGGCCGAGATCGAGGCGATCTTCCGCGGCGCGCTGTAACGGCACACGGCATCGGGCTGGTGCCGGACTTTTTTCCGACACTGAAAAAGTGCAGGCCGGCAGGGCGCGTCTTGCCACAAGCAGGACGCGCCGCTGCTTAAGCACACAACGTACGCGCATGATGCACGCACGTGAAGCGCCCGCCACGGTGCAGTGCGCTGGCATTTGCGTCCGCGCTTCCAGGAGTTCGCATGTCAAGCAAACCCATTCCTCGCGTGATTGCCACGCAGGCAGCGCTCAGTTTCATGGCGATGCTGCGGCAAATGCATGGGGCATTGATGTTCTTTCAGTCAGGCGGATGCTGCGACGGCAGTGTGCCGCAATGTTACGCGGTGGGTGAATTCAATGTCAGCACGACCGATGTCTATCTTGGTGATCTGGACGGCGCGGCGTTTTACATCGGCGCCGATCAGTTCGAATACTGGAAGCACACTCAACTGATCATCGATGTCGCTGAGGGAAACGGCGGCATGTTTTCGCTCGATAATGGCACAGGCAAGCGCTTCATCACACGCTCCCGATTGTTGACCGATGAGGAAAATCGGTTGCTGGAGAAGGCCAACAATCATGATGAATCAAGCAAGCCGACCAAGGAACAGGTTAGAGCATGGCTGGCCAGGCGTCTGGCCCGGCCGATGCCACTGCCCTCGCTGGAACAGATCCGCCAGGAACTCGGCTGGGCAACGGGGGAGCGGTAACTGCTCCCATGCCAGATCCGGCTGCAAAAGTCCGCTAGCCGCTATGCGCGTGATTGGCAGCCGAAGTGCTTTCGGTGCCTGAACCATCGGGGGATGGATATTCCGGTGACAATGCCAGCGTCAACAGGTTTTCGGTAACGTAAATCATTGTTAATCATTGCAGTTTTCATGGCCGCATGCGTCAGTCTCGCGTAGAATTTTCGAGTGGGCACTACCAATAAACACAGAAGACCCCGCGTCATGGCATCAAAAAACAATATTCATTTCCCGAACCTCGGTATCAGCGCGCGTCTTCTCATCAGTTTTGGCATCATACTGCTGTCCCTTGCTGGTTTGACAATCGTCGCAGTCAAAGAAGCCGCCGCCACACAAGGAAGCGGGGCCGCCGGTTTGCTGCTTGCCGTGGGAGTGGCCATGCTTGTGGCGGGAGCGGCGATCGGCTGGTGGATTCATCGTGGCATCACGCAGCCTCTCAAGGAAGCGACCGCGGTCGCCAAGCGTATGTCGACAGGCGATCTCAGTGTGCCGTTTTCGTCCGGATCGGGCGGCGAACTGGGGGAATTGCAGCAGTCATTGCAGGAAATAAATGAGCGCATGTTCAGGATCACGGCGCAAGTCCGCAGCGGCACCACGGCAGTTGGCTTCACTTCGAACCTTATTGCCAGCGACAACAGCGATTTGCATGCACGTTCCGAAGCACAGGCTGGCACGATGCAGCAAACCGTGTCATCGCTGGCGCAAATGACTTTGACTGTCAGGCAGAATGCCGATAACGCACGCAATGCCGATCTGCTGGTGGCCCAAGCCACTGGTTCCGCCGTCAAGGGAGGGCAGGTTGTCGGCAACGTTGTCCATACCATGGAATCCATCAGGGACAGCGCGAAAAAGATTGCCGACATCATCGGCGTCATCGACGGCATCGCTTTCCAGACCAACATCCTCGCGCTCAATGCCGCCGTGGAAGCCGCGCGGGCCGGCGAACAGGGACGCGGCTTTGCCGTGGTGGCCGCGGAAGTGCGCACGCTGGCGCAGCGTTCCGCTGCAGCCGCTCGCGAAATCTCGGCACTGATCGGCGACTCCGCCGAGAAGGTCGAATCCGGCAGCCAGCTCGTCGAAGAGGCGGGCTTGGCCATGGAAGAGATCGTTGCCGGCGTGAAGCGGGTGGCGGGCCTGATGAGTGAAATCAGCGCCGCCAGCGCCGAGCAGAGTAGCGGCATCGATGAGCTTAATCGCGCCGTGATGACCATCGACGGCATGGCCAGGCAAAACGCGGCGCTGGTAGAAGTGACGACAACCACCGCAGCCAGCCTGCATGAGCAGGCACTGACGCTGTCAAAATCCGTCTCCGTATTTAATCTCGGCGAACGCGAGTTCGGCAATGCCGACGAGGCCCAGAAAATGGTTAAGGATGGCGTCGAATTCGTGCAGGCTCACGGACGCAATGCGTTTATTGCGGAAGTCTGCAAACAGGAAAAGAGCCAGTTCATCGACCGTGACCTGTATTTCAGCGTCTATGACACCGATTACAAGTTTGTCGCCAATGGCGCCAATCAGCGGCTGATCGGTGTCGATGGAAAAGTTCTCAAGGATAGCGATGGCAAACTGTTTGTCGTCGACATCGTCAACATGGCCAAGAGCCGCGGCAGCGGCTGGGTCGACTACAAGTGGCCGCATCCATTGACGAAGGAAGTCCAGTCTAAATCGGTCTACCTGGAAATCGTTGATGACCTTGTCATCTCATGCGGCTTCTATCGTCGCAGTTGTTAATTTGTGTGACAGTTGATTCAAATTGGAGCGCTGGCCAATAAGGGTCCGCTCCCCGGCAACCGTGCGCCAATGAAGCGTATGGCGCAAAATTTCCCTTACCCTCCTGAGTGATTCTCCAGCGATAAAAATCGCACTGATTTTCCCACCTTCGCAAGCTGGCACGCGGATTGCAAATGAATAGCATTCGTATACCACCTGATCAGGTTCGCAGGTGAAGCAGATGAGCCGGATGGGCCAGTCTGCAAGAGAATGTGACCAGGAGAATGCATTGTGGTTTATGGTTTTGCAGAAATAGTCAAATCGGACTATGCCAAGGAAAATCCCTCGCCGCATCGATGGTCCAGGGATGAGCTGCTGTCGGCAATTCAAGGCAATCAGTTCGTGCCGTATTTTCAGCCCAAAGTCGACCTGGCTAGCGGCCTTCCCGTGTGCAGTGAGACGCTGGCGCGGTGGAACCATCCCGAGCTCGGCGTGCTGCCGCCCGACCAGTTCATCGGGGTAATGGAACAGGAAAACTTGATCGATCAATTCACGGACAAGCTGCTGCACCAGGTGTTCGCGCACGCCAAAGGAGTTTTTGCCTGCGGCAGACGGACTGGCATTGCCATCAACATCTCACCGATCACCTTGGGAAATCCCTCGATGGCCAATCACATTTGCTCGCTGGTAAAGGCGTATGGCATCGCCAGCGAACGCATCACGATTGAAGTGACGGAAACCGCCTGCACCAGGAATTTCAACCGCCTGCTGTCTTCATTGACCCGGCTGCGCATGCAGGGATTCGGCATTTCAGCCGATGATTTCGGCACCGGTTATTCCTCCCTGGAAGAATTGAATCGCATGCCGTTTACCGAGATTAAGATTGATCGCATGTTCGTCGCCGGTATAGCAAATAGCCAGAAGTCGGAAGCCATTCTGGAATTCGTCGTGCAGCTGGCGGCGCGGCTGAATCTGCAGACGGTAGCCGAAGGCATCGAAACAGAAGGCGAGCTGGACTTTGTCCGGTCGCTGGGGTGCAGCCTGGGGCAGGGCTATTACCTGGGTAGCCCTATGCAGTATGAGAACTGGATAGATTATCTCGATACGTTTACATGGTCTTGACCGGCGCGGATTAGCGGTCTTCCGAGTCGCTGCGTATGCCGCACTTTCGATAGATCGTGTTGCGCGACACTCCAAGCGCCCTGGCAGCCGCCGATACGTTGCCGCCATGTGCGGCAAGTGTCTTCTGTATCAATGTCAGTTCCGCGTCTTCCAGCCTGACTCCGCCCGCAGTGGCATCCGCAGCGGTATCCATGCCGGCATTACCCAGGCTCGGCGGCTCGGCCAATTCTGCATCTTGCAGAAAATCGTCAGGCAAATGCTCATAGCGGATTTCGTGATCGTCGTCCGTCATCAGCATTGCCGTTCGCAATAGATTGGTCAACTGGCGGAAATTGCCAGGCCAGTTGTGCTGCTTGAAAAGCCGCATGACCTCTGGCGAAACGGTGTAACCCACGTCGCCGGGCTCACTTTTCAGCAGTCTGTCGATGACGGTCTCAAGATCGGTGCGTTCGCGCAGCGGCGGCAATTTCACCACAAGACCGTTCAGGCGGTAATACAGGTCTTCACGGAATTCATTTCTTGCGATAAGTTCGCGCAGATTCCGGTGGGTGGCGCAAATCAGCGCTACATTGACTGAAATAGATTTGCTGCTCCCCAAAGGCGTCACCATACGTTCCTGCAGCACGCGCAAGAGACGTGCTTGCAAGCTCAAGGGCATGTCGCCAATTTCGTCCAGAAACAAAGTGCCGCCGTTGGCCTGGAGGATCTTACCCGTGCAGCCTTTCTTGCGTGCCCCAGTGAAGGCGCCTTCCTCATACCCGAATAATTCCGATTCGATCAGGGATTCCGGGATCGAGGCGCAATTGACAGCGATGAACGGGCCACCAGCGCGCGGGGAATCGTTATGGATCGCCTGGGCCAGCAATTCCTTGCCGGTGCCGGTTTCGCCATTGATCAGAATCGGAATATCGCGGCCGATCACTTTTTTGACCTTGGCGATCAGTGCAGCGACTTGCTGATCTCCCGTGTTCAGGAAATGCAGTGTGGACAAATGCTGGGTATTCCGCGATGCCGGCTGTGCCACAGGCAGTGGCTGCACCGCCTGTTCGGCATGCGCAACGTGCTGAAAAACCTGGGTCGGCAATCGGAATTCGGCTTTGGCATGCACGCGTACGCCGTTATGCAGGCACAGGTTCAGCACGCCCGGCGCGGTCGTTCGATAATGATCGAACAGCGCAGATACCGGCAAGCCGAACAGCGAGCTGAATGTATGCGTCTTCAAGGCATTGAGCGTCAGGCCGAGCTGGAACAGGCCGCTGCGGTTTGCCGACAGAAAGCGACCTCCGGGAGAAAACGATGCAATGCCTTCCATCAGCGTTCCGATAAATTCGGGCCGGCTATGAAAATGCAGCGTGATGGCATCCTGATACGCCGCAGAAAATACCTGGTTTTCAATCATCTGCGCCGACATGCGCACCAGCGCCATCGTGTGCTTGTGATAGTTATGCTGCTCGCCCGATACATCAAGTATGCCGATGATGTTTCCGTCCGGATTAAAAATCGGTGCGGAAGAACAGGTCAGGAAATTATTGGCTGATAAGTAATGCTGGTTGGCATGTACGAGCACCGCTGTTTGTTCGGTAATGGCAGTACCGATAGCATTGGTCCCTTTGCTTTCTTCAGACCACGCCACCCCCGGTTGCAGTGCTACCTTATTGGCCTTTTCCAGGAAGTCGGAATCGCCCAGCGTATGCATGATGACGCCCTGGGCATCGGTCAGGATAACCATGTTGTGGGTATTGATAATCTGCTCGTACAGCGTTTCCATGACCGGTAACGCATGCGAGCACAAGACCCGGTTTTGCTCAGTGATGCATGACAGGTCCGCGTGATTCAGCGGACTAAAATCGGGTTGCGTGCCTTCGCGCAAGCCGAATGCGGCCGAGCGCTGGTGCGAACTTTCGATGATGCTGTCATAGCCATCTGGCGAGCACAGAAAAGAAGAGGACCTGGTCGTTGGATCAACGAGAGCAGTTGTTTCCTTCAATGCTTCATTGTGCTGCTTGATATTAACTTTGGCGGCCTGTCTCATTGTCAGCCTCTTGCCATTCCTGAAGGAATGATGTCTCCATTTATCGCCAAATTCATGGCGTGTGTGCCACCGCTTCATGATAGCGTATCTGCGCGCGATTGCGCGTTACCAATGAAGTTAAGACAAAATTAGTCTTGGCGGGACTGCTGGAGAAAGACTGAAGAAACTTGCCTGAGGGCTTTTCTGTAGATGGTTAAGAACAGCGTACGACTGCGCTCCATGAAAATCTGCAGCACACGCGCATGACTTGGGAAAACATGCCGATTTCTGGGGCGGCGCCGATCGATGCCTGCCGTATTTGAGGCCCACCAGGATCTTGCCGTCGAGGTCATCTGGAGCGCGAGGAAGTGTTGGACTTCCTCGCGACAGGTCAATGCCTGATTTCAGGTCTGTACTTACCCTGTGTTTACCGCTTCAACTGCGCCAGATCGCGCACCGCGCCGCGATCTGCCGATGTCGCCAGCGCCGCATACGCCTGCAGGGCTTGCGACACATAACGCTCGCGGTCAACCGGCTTCCAGGCCGCATCGCCTTTTGCTTCCATGGCAGCGCGGCGCTTGGCCAGCTCTTCATCGCTGATGCGCAGGTTGATGCGGCGGTTCGGGATATCGATGTCGATCATGTCGCCTTCTTCCACCAGGCCGATGGCGCCGCCTTCGGCCGCTTCCGGCGAAGCGTGGCCGATCACGAGGCCCGAGGAGCCACCGGAGAAGCGGCCATCGGTCAGCAGGGCACAGTGCTTGCCCAGGCCCTTGGACTTGATGTACGAAGTCGGATACAGCATTTCCTGCATGCCCGGGCCGCCCTTGGGGCCTTCGTAGCGGATGATCACGACATCGCCGGCATGCACGGTATCACCAAGGATGCCTTCGACGGCGGCATCCTGGCTTTCGAACACGCGCGCCTTGCCGCTGAAGACGAGGATGCTTTCATCCACGCCAGCGGTCTTGACGATGCAGCCTTTTTCCGCGAGGTTGCCGTACAAAACGGCCAGGCCGCCATCCTTCGAATAGGCATGCGCCAGGTCGCGGATGCAGCCGCTGCTGCGGTCGGTGTCGAGCGATTCGAAGCGGTTCTCTTGCGAGAAGGCGACCTGCGTCGGCACGCCGCCCGGCGCGGCGCTGAACAGCTTGCGCACGGCCGGATCGTCACTGGACTTGATGTCGTTGCGCTCGATGGCTTCACCCAGGGTCTTGCTGTGAATGGTCGGCACCGAAGTATCGAGCAGGCCGGCACGGTTCAATTCGCCGAGGATGCCCATGATGCCGCCGGCGCGGTGGACGTCTTCGATATGGTACTTGTCGGTCATCGGCGCGACCTTGCACAGGCAGGGTACCTTGCGCGAGATGCGATCGATGTCGGCCATGGTGAAGTTAACGCCGGCTTCATGCGCGGCAGCCAGCAGGTGCAGCACGGTGTTGGTGGAGCCGCCCATCGAGACGTCGAGCGCCATGGCGTTCTCAAACGTGGCCTTGGTAGCGATGCTGCGCGGCAGAATAGATGCATCATCCTGCTCGTAATAGCGGCGCGCCAGTTCGACGATCAGGCGGCCGGCGCGCAGGAACAGTTCCTTGCGGTCGGCATGGGTGGCCAGCGTGGTGCCGTTACCCGGCAGGGACAAGCCCAGGGCTTCGGTCAGGCAGTTCATCGAATTGGCGGTAAACATGCCGGAGCAGGAGCCGCAGGTCGGGCAGGCGGAACGCTCGATTTCGGCAACGTCGGCATCGCTGACCTTGTCGTCGCCGGCCTGGATCATGGCATCGACCAAGTCGAGCTTGATGACCTTTTTCGAACCATCCACCACCTTCAGCACCTTGCCGGCTTCCATCGGACCGCCGGAAACGAATACCACCGGGATATTCAGGCGGAAGGCGGCCATCAGCATGCCCGGGGTGATCTTGTCGCAGTTGGAAATGCACACCATCGCATCGGCGCAATGCGCATTGACCATGTATTCCACCGAGTCGGCGATCAGGTCGCGCGAAGGCAGGGAGTACAGCATGCCGCCGTGGCCCATGGCGATGCCGTCATCGACGGCAATGGTGTTGAATTCCTTGGCGACGCCGCCGGCTGCCTCGATCTCGCGCGCCACCAGCTGGCCCAGGTCTTTCAGGTGCACGTGGCCCGGCACGAACTGCGTGAAGGAATTGACGACCGCGATGATCGGCTTGTCAAAGTCGTTATCCTTCATGCCGGTGGCACGCCAGAGGGCGCGCGCGCCTGCCATGTTGCGGCCGTGGGTGGTGGTCCGGGAGCGATACTGAGGCATGGTCTTCTTCCAAAAATAAGTTGTGCGTAATGTGCCCTGAGCCCAATCGAATGTCAATTCGGCAAGTAAGCTGTAACGCAGCGGCGCATACAGGGATTGTCATGTCGGGCGGCGGGGGAAAAGCCCGGCAGGGAAACCGTCATTTCCAGGGTGCTGGAGCTATTTTAACTGCCTCCGCCTGCATTTGCACCGCTTCCGTCCCGCCGGCCATAGCATGCAAATACGGCATGCAAATACGGCACGCAATACTTCTTACGCCGCACTTGCAGACTGCCTCGCAAAGAACTGGGACGGTGATTGCCCGAAAGTCTTGCGGAACATCGCGGAAAAGGCCGACTGGCTGGTGTAGCCGAGTTCCGCCGCCACCTGCGACATCGGCATGCCGCGGGCGATCAGCGCGGCGGCATGGGCCAGGCGCATCTGCCGGCGCCACTCGCCAAAGCTCATGCCCAGTTCCGAACGGAACAGTCTTGCCAGCGTGCGCTCCGAAGCGCCGACCCGCCGCGCTCCCTCGGCCAGCGTGGCAATCGAGCCGGGCGCAGCGGTCAACAGGTTGCACAAGGCGCGCAAACGCTTGTCATCGGGAAGAGCAATTTGCATCGGCAAGGTCGCGGCATGCCGCATCTCGTCCAGGATCAGCGCCGCCAGCAGCGCCTCGCGGGCCGATTCGGCGGGCGCGTGTTCGAGCGCGGCAATCGATTCGCGCAGCAAGGCCGATACTTCAATCACGCGGCATCGTGCATCGGTAAATGGCACGGCGCCGCCATGCACATACAGGGCGCGCAGCCTGGCCCTTTCAAGGGTGACCACTTCATGGACGGTACTGGGCGGGATCCAGATCGCCCGCAGCGGCGGCACGATCCAGCTGCTGCCTGCCACGGCGACGCGGATTACGCCTTCCTGGGCATAAGTGATCTGTCCCCAGTCGTGCCGGTGCGCCGCTAGGGTTTGTGAAGCTTCGAGGTTACGCGCGACCATCCTGACGGGCCGGCTGGGGCTGGGATTGGTACCGGGCAGATGCAGGCGGGTATGGGTAACGGGCTGTGTAGCCATGGTCTGCGATGTGCTTGGCAGGTTTTCGATAAATGTTGTCTTGTTATCTTAAAACAGCCTTCCCGATTTTGCCTACACTTGGTTCCATATTTCATCATCCGTAACAACATGACAGCCACTTCCAATTCCACTGCCACTTCCACATTACGCCAGGATGCCCAGGTAATTACCCTGGTTGGCGTCGCCCACGGCGTTTCGCATTTCTTCCACCTGATCCTGGCGCCGCTGTTTGCCTGGCTCAAGCCGGAATTCAACCTGTCTTATGCCGAGCTGGGTTTGCTGATGACAGTCTTTTTCGTCGTTTCCGGCGTCGGCCAGGCGACGGCTGGATTCGTGGTCGACCGTGTCGGCGCGCGCGCCGTGCTGTTTGCCGGCATGTCCTTGCTGGGAGTGTCGGCGCTGGCGCTGTCGGTGGCGCAGAATTATCCGATGCTGCTGGCCGGCTCGATGCTGGCAGGGCTGGGCAACAGCGTCTTCCATCCGGCCGATTTCACCCTGCTGAACAAGCGCGTCTCGCACAGCCGGCTCGGCCACGCTTTTTCGGTGCATGGCATATCCGGCAATCTGGGCTGGGCTGCCGCGCCGGTTTTCCTCGCCGGGATCGCCGGCGTGGCCGGCTGGCGCGTGGCGCTTGCAGCGGCTGCCGCTGTGCCCTTTGTCTGGCTGGCCGTCCTGTTCGTGTTCCGTGACTTGCTGCATACCGAGCATGGCCATGCCGGAGCAGCCAAAAAGACCGGTACGGAGACTGGCACCGCGCATCAGGAAAGCGCTGCGCTGGCCTTCATCCGCCTGCCTGCCGTGTGGATGTGCTTTGCCTTTTTCTTCATCACTGCCATGGCGCTGGCCGGCATCCAGAGCTTTTCCGCCGCCGGCTTGCGCGATTTGTACGGCATGTCACTGGCGTCGGCGACCGCTGGCCAGACTGCCTACATGCTGGCATCGGCTGCAGGCATGGTCTGGGGCGGCTTCCTGGCGGCGAAGGCGACGCGCCATGACCGCACGATTGCCCTGGCCTTCGCCTCGTCCGGACTGTTTTCGGTATTGATCGCGTCCGCGCTGGCGCCGGCCTGGATGGCTGTGCTGCTGATGGGTGCAGTCGGTTTCGGCGCCGGTGTCGCCGGCCCGTCGCGCGATTTGCTGATCCGCGCCGCCGCGCCCAAGAATGCCACCGGTCGCGTGTATGGCGTGGTGTACTCCGGCCTGGACATCGGCCTGGCAACCGGGCCGCTGCTGTTTGGCGCCCTGATGGATGCGCGCCATCCGGCACTGCTGTTCGTGCTGATCGGCGTGTTCCAGATCCTGGCGATTCTGACCGCAGTCAATGTCGGCAGCAATACGGCAAAGCGTGCCGCCGCAACGCAAGCGGCATGAAAGCGCTTACAATTTCAGGTTGAACAATTTTCATCAGGGAGAATGTCATGACCTTTGCAACCTGCGATATCTGCGACGCCAACGAAGACAAGATCGCCGCCGGCACCCTGGCGGTGCTGCCGCCGGTGTTCAGGGCTTTCGGCAAGCGCGCGGCCTTTGCCGGCCCGGCCCGCACACTCAAAGTGTTCGAAGATAACGTCCTGGTGCGCGCCGCGCTCGAAACGCCGGGCGAAGGTCATGTGCTGGTGATCGATGGCGGTGGCAGCCTGCGCTGCGCGCTGGTCGGCGGCAACCTCGGCGTGCTGGCCGAAAAGAATGGCTGGGCCGGTATCGTCGTCAACGGCTGCATCCGCGATTCCGAGGAAATCAATGCCTGCGACATCGGCGTACGCGCGCTCGCTACGCACCCGCAGCGCAGCATCCGCAAGGGCGTCGGTGACAAGGATATTCAGGTGTCGATTGCCGGCGTGACGGTCAAGCCGGGCGACTGGATTTATGCCGATGCCGATGGCGTGCTGGTGTCGTCGGCCAAGCTTGCGTAAGCAGGAAAACAGCCAGGCTAAATAATCAGGAAGAGGGCGGCAATCGCCCTCTTTCAACTGGGTCCTGCTTATAAGCTAGCCAGCTCGAACCGGCCTGCTTATAACCGGCCTGCTGCGTGCTTATAGCCAGGCCTATTTAAAACCAGCTTATTCAGACGGCGTCGGACTGCGCTTCGGCTTCGAGCGCGGCAACGTCGATCTGGTAATCCCGCCCCTGGGTCTCGAGGCGCTTGATCTTGCCTTCCCGCTGGAAGGCGTTGATCACGCGGCTGGCGGTTTCCACCGTCATGCCGAGAATCGAGCCGATATCTTCCAGTGTGAACAGCACCGAGTTCGTCGGGTTGCCGGCGTCGCGCATCTTCAACAGCAAACGGGCAATCCTGACGCGCGCCGAACCGTTCGCCAGTTCAGCGAACCAGTGGTCGGCGTCGGACAGGGCGGCATGCCATTGCTGCAGTATCCTGCGATGCAGGGTAGGCGATTCGCGGTCGAGCTTGCTCAACACATCCAGCGGAACGCGGCACGCCACCACGGGAGTCAGGGCGATGGCATCGTGCTCGTACTGTGAATGCACCATGGCTTCCAGGCCAAGGGCATTGCCGGGCCGGAGCACGCGGACGATGCGCTGGGTGCCGTCGGCGTTGATGCGATTGAGTTTCACCATGCCGCTGCGGATCGAGTAGATCCCGTTGACGTCGTCTCCCTGCAGAAACAGGGGCGCTCCGGCCGGAAAACGCAAGTCGTCAAACGGCGTATGGATCAAGTCCAGTTCTTTGGCGGGCATGTCGCCAAACAGATTGCAATCTCCGCCGCAATCATTGCAGTCGGAACGGCCACGCCAGATTTTGGGAGGTGTCGGGTTTCTCATCAAGCTTGCAAGAATTCGCGCAGGCAGGCCGAAATATGCCTGCGATTCCTCTATTGTAAATGTTTGCGCCACTCCTTGTTGGAAAGAAGAGCATTTTGCTCGCTATGTCACACAAGTTATAAGGACATTGATTTGGATCAATTTTTCATAATCCGATATT
>Ga0366780_1036_pt1 | contig 19195 bp, 15 predicted proteins | sample BONcelN113001E11_FD_207073 | JGI IMG/M metagenome (GOLD analysis project Ga0366780, IMG submission 207073) | Enriched cells from coal bed in the Powder River Basin, Montana, United States - BONCAT cells N11 rep2 HSBNCT.N11.300.1.E11 ...
GAGGGAGATAATTCTTCCGGTTGCGCCGGGCGCTTCATGCCGGTATTGCCGCCAAATTTTTCAATCTTTTCAGGGGACTGGTCTGCCGGGTTCAGCGGCGTCCAGACCGGCCCCGGTGCGACGGCATTCACGCGAATGCCGCGGGATAGCAGATTGGCGGCCAGCGACTTGGTGAAGGCATGGATAGCGCCTTTGGTCGCGGAATAATCCAGCAGCATCGGGTTGCCGAATAAGCCGGTTTCGGAACCTGTGTTGATGATCGACGCCCCTGTGCACAAATGCGGCAGTGCTGCCCGTGCCATATTGAAATAACCGTAGAGATTCGTGCGGATCGTCATGTCGAAGTGTTCGTCCGTGATCTCTTCCAGGGAGGAGGCATGTTCCTGGAAAGCGGCATTATTGACGAGCACATCCAGCTTGCCGAACGTGTCGACAGTTCGTTTGACCGCATCCCGGCAAAACGCCGGGTCGCGCACATCACCGGCGATCAACAGGCAGCGCCGGCCTTCCTTTTCAATGCAGCGCTTCGTTTCTTCCGCATCGTCATGCTCATTGAGGTACAGCACGGCGACATCGGCGCCTTCGCGGGCAAACAGCACCGCTACGGCGCGGCCGATGCCCGAATCACCGCCCGTCACGATGGCCGCCATATCCTGCAGTTTGCCGCTGCCTTTGTAATGAGCGGCGAGGAAGCGCGGGCGCGGGGAGAGATCGGATTCCAGTCCGGGTTTGGCCAGGTGTTTTTTGGGGAAGGGCGGCGCTGGCTGCTGGTCAGGGCCAAGCTGAATTGCCGGTTGATCCGGAGAAGCTCCTTGCGCCGGTTGCCGGGCTTCGCGTTCATCGGTTTCCTGCTGAATTTTGCGCTGAATGTCTGCGATTTTTTCAGCGGCCTGGCGGTACGCATCCATTGTCATGACGGGCTCCTTGGGGCTGAGGCCAATGCTGGCTGAGACCAATGCGGTGAGAACCAATAAAGCTGTCCCCAATAAGTCTGGCTTTCAGCCGGAAGGTTCCATCATGCCGGCGGCAGCAAGGGCGTTGAAAGGCAGCGGCAGGAAGGCGGGCTATGGGTAAAAGTCGCGCGGGTTTTTGACCGGCTGCCGGCTGTTGATGACAGATCGATGACATCAAATTAACTGGATGCAATTTACTGCTGTAAAGCATATTATTCTAAGGAAGAGACAGCAAAACGGCTGGATTAGCAAAAGCGTTAATTTTGACAAGCATGCTGATGCATTAAAAATTTACAAGTTTTAAAACATACTTATGCAACCAGCTGAACTACAGCAGCAAACCGTCCTGATCGTCGACGACACGCCACAGAATCTCTCCGTGCTCGGAGAAGTTTTGCGGCCGCATTATCATGTGCGCGCGGCCAATTGCGGCGAACGGGCTCTGCGCGTGGCAGTGACTGAGCCGCGCCCGGACCTCATCCTCCTCGACATCATGATGCCGGAGATGGATGGCTACGAAGTCCTCCGCCGGCTCAAGGAAGATGACCTGACCAGAAACACTCCGGTCATCTTTATCACGGCCATGTCCGGTTCGGAAGATGAAATGCACGGTCTGGAGCTTGGCGCCGTCGATTACATCACCAAGCCATTCAATCCCGCGATCGTGCTGGCACGGGTACGCACCCAGCTGGAGCTCAAGCAGTCACGTGACGAGCTTGCGCGCAGAAATGAATGGCTGGATGCCGAAGTGCACCGCCGCATGCGGGAAAACCTGCTGATCCAGGAACTGAATGTCCGCGCGCTGGCCTGTCTTGCGGAAGCCCGCGACAATGAAACCGGCAACCACATCGTCCGCACCCAGTATTACGTCCGGGTGCTGGGGAATTATCTGCTGCCGAACCCGCGGTTCAGCGAGGCGCTTGGCGGCTCCCGCCTCGACATGATCGTGAAGGCGGCGCCTTTGCATGATATCGGCAAGGTAGGCATCCCCGATGCGATTCTGCTCAAGCCGGGGAAGCTGACCGTTGACGAGTTTGAGATCATGAAAACGCATCCGGTCATCGGTGCCGAAGCAATCAACCGCGCCATGACGCAGGCGCTGGCGGGAGCGGATAATGATGTCGCGGAACTGGCTGGCGGCGCATTCACATTTCTGCAGATTGCCGCGGATATCTCGCTGGGTCATCACGAGAAATGGGATGGCAGCGGTTATCCGGCCGGGCTTTCCGGCGATGCTATCCCGGTGCCGGCAAGGCTGATGGCGCTGGCCGATGTCTTCGATGCGCTCATCAGCCGCCGCGTCTATAAACCGCCCATGAGCCTGGAGACAGCGGAAAAAATCCTTCTCGAAGGACGCGGCAAGCACTTCGATCCCGATGTGGTCGATGCCTTTGTCGCCTGTAAAAATCAATTCGCCGACATCGCTGCCCAATATGCCGACCATGATGAAGCCTGATATGAAAACAGCATGCAGGCACCTTGCTGCCGGCATTGTCGGGTGGGCCATGGGAAGTCTGGCCAGTCCCGCTCTGGCTGTATCTGAGCATTTACTCATTCAGAAACCGGCAGCGGTTGCTGCTGTCACCGTCGCCCCGCAATTCCACGAGAGGCTGGCCAGTCCGGAGGACCTGAAGCAACTTCGCCACGGCGGGTTTGTGTTGTACCTCCGCCATGGCTATACCGACAACACCAGGCCGGACCGTACACCGGAGGTGGACTTGAACGATTGTTCAACCCAGCGCCCGCTGACGGAAGAGGGACGCAAGCTCGCGGCAAGCGTTGGCGAGGCGATCCGCAAGGCCAGAATTCCGCTGAGTGATATCCATCTCAGCCCGCTGTGTCGTGTCACGGAAACAGCGGCCGCCGCCTTTCCTGGCCAAAAGTCGCGTATCGATCTGCAACTCATGTACACAGCGAACCTCACTAATGCGCAAAAGGCGCCGATCATTGCCAACACCCGGCGCCTGCTGTCTGAAATTGTTCCAGCCAAGACAAACCGGCTGGTGGTAGCGCACGGGCCCAACCTCATGGACCTGATGGGCTATTTTCCCAAGGAGGGAACGCTCGTCATCTTCCGCCCGATGGGTGATCAAGGTTTCGACTACGTCGCCAGCATTCCGCCATCACGCTGGCCCATGCTGCTGCACTGAGGTCCGGGCATGAGTAAAACTTCGGGCCGCTTCCCACGCTATCTCCTGGTATTTTTCCTTCCAGTCCTGCTGCTGACACTGGGAGCCGGCATTGTCAATTTTTTTTCATGGAATCATCTGCGACTGGAATTGGAGCAAACCAGCACGGAGCAGAAGAAAGAAATCGATTTTCTCGCGCAATCCATCAGCATGGATCGCGAACTGGCTGAAATTCAGCAGCTTGTTTCCGGAACACTGGAACGCGCGGTGCGCGACAATCTAAGCGAGGCAGATGTCTATGTGATTCATGTGCAAGTGGTCAATCGCCTCGCCGCGGTAGAAGCAAGCCTGCCCACGCTGGAAAAGCTAGTCCCGGCCAGGATGGGTGATACGGGCTTGCGACAGGCGTTTTCTGATTACCGCAACTTCATCATCCAGGCCAGCGACCTGGCCGCCATCGATCCGCCCCGCGCCATGCACAGTGCTTATCAGGCAGCCCAGGCTTATCTCAAGCTGTCTGCCCAGCGGGGCACCATGCTTGAGTCGGTCGTCAAAGCGACTTCCGAGAGCGCTTCCACACAGTACCAGGGTTTTAGTACGCATGCGGCACACACCACTATCGCCGGCGCTGGTCTGGCCGCTTTACTTCTGTTGTTGTGGTTTTACTTTGCGCGCTGGTTAACACGCCAGATAGGCGATATCACCGAAACACTGCAGGCATTGGCCAAAGGCGACACATCACCAGCCGCCCTGCCAGCTGTCGCAAAGATAAGCCAGAATGCCCGTTTTATCCTGCAAGACATCGCGCAGACGACACTGGCATTTCATGAATCAGTGCTTGCGCGGCAAACGATTGAGCATGCGTTGGCTCAGGAGCGAAGTCTGCTGGAGGCGGTGGTGTCCGGCAACCCTGATCCGGTATGGTTAAAAGATGCAGAAGGCCGCTATCTGATTTGTAACCCGCGTGCTGCAGAAATTTTTGGCATTGAGATAAAGGACGTCATTGGCAAAACCGATTATGACCTGCTCCCAGCCGACGTAGCCAGTTTCTATCACGCCAACGATTTAAAGGTCATCGAAACGGGCAATGCGCAGGTCAACCGGGAATGGATCAGCTTTCCCCGCGAAGGGTATCGCGGATTGTTTGAAACAGCCAAGGTTCCTGTTTACGACAAACAGCAGTGGCTGGTTGGCGTGCTGGGCGTGGCGCGGGATATCTCTGCACTGGTCCAGGCCAAGCATGAGCGGGATAAGCGCATCAGGGAATTGTCATGTCTGTACGAAATCTTCCAGCTGACCGAGCACGATGAATTGGCGGATGCGGAATTGTTGCAAGCCGTGGTTGAGCGCCTTCCTGCCGCCATGCGTTATCCGGAACTGGCTGCTGCGTGTATCGAAGGGCGGCGCGACAAGGTTGGCAACCATGCCGTACTGGAGCAAGCGGACAAGCTGAGCGCAGAAATCAAGGGAGGAGGACGGCGCTCCTTGCAAATGGGGGTCGCCTATCTTGGCACGCTGCCGCCGGATTCCGGTGAAACTTTCCTGCCTGAAGAGAAAACGTTCATTGGCACCGTGGCATTGCGGCTTTCCAGCACCTTTGAACGTCGTTACGCCACTGCACGCGAGCGCGATTCCCAGGCGCTGCTGAAGGCAGTCATCGATCAATCGCCTTATCCGATCGAGCTGATCGATGCGCAATCCCGCCGTTTCGTCGAAGCCAACGATGCGGTATGCCGGCAGCTTGGCTATGCCAGGGAAGAAATGCTGGCGATGACACTGGACGAAATCCAGGGAAAATTCAACCAGTCTGAATTCGAGCAACGATTCCAGCAAGTGCTGGTGGACGGCGGCGGCCATTTTGAAAACCAGCGCCGGTGCAACGATGGTACATCGATTGATGTGCGCATCGATGTGAATGTCATCAAGATGCATGGCAGGGAATTTCTGGTGGACGTGTGGCGGGATATTACGGCGCAGAAAAAGGCAGAAGCCGAGATTCGCATGCTGTCCATGGCGGTCGACCAGACTCCCCTGACCATCCTGATTACCGATCTCGATGCCAATACCGTCTACGTCAATGATGCATTCGTTCGCAACACGGGCTACACCCGTGATGAGATTCTTGGAAAGAATCCGCGCCTGCTCAAGTCCGGCCAGACGCCAAAGGAAACCTATGATGCCATGTGGGCCGCGTTGACTTCCGGACAGCCCTGGTTTGGTGAATTCATCAATCGAACGAAAGCTGGTGGATTGCAAATTAACGCGGCCAGCATTGTACCTTTGCGCGGCAGTGATGGCAGGGTTTGCAACTATGTCGCGGTAGTGGAAGACGTTACCGAGAAAAAGCGCACCAGCGAAGAACTGGAAGCCTACAGAACTCGTCTCGAGCAGCTTGTTGCCAGCAGGACGGCAGCATTGGCGGCGGCAATGGAAGAACAGCAGGCGCTGTTCGATTCCGCCAGTGTCGGCATCGTCCTGATGAAGGACCGTCACGTTGTCAGCTGCAACCGCAAGCTCGATGAAATGTTTGGCTATGCGTACGGAACACAGATCGGCAAGCCGACGCGCATGTGGTATCCGGACGAAAGCGCTTACGAACATTTCGGTAAGGGATATGCGACCGTGGCGCGCGGTGAAACCGATGTGCGCGAAATACAAATGGTCAGGGCCGATGGTACCCTGTTCTGGGCGCGCGCGTCTGCCCGTGCGGTCGATCCGTCAGACCTTTCCAAGGGCGTCGTCAGCATCGTCCAGGACACCACTGCCGAGCGGCGGGCAACCGACGCGATCCTGTCAGCCAATCAGCAGCAGCAGGCGATTTTTGACGCGGCAAGCTGCGGCATCACACTGCTAAAAGGTCGCACGTTCGTTCTCTGCAACAAAAGGTTGCATGAAATTTGCGGCTGGCCCGAGGGCACACTCGTCGGCAAGGAGACCTCCATCTGGTACGCTGATGAGGCAAGCTATATCGCCGGTGGCGATGCCGTGTACGAGCATCTCTGGCGTGGCGAGACGTATACCCGCGAGCAGGAACTGGTGCGCCCGGATGGCAGCCGATTCTGGGCGCGCCTGACAGGCAAGGCGGTGGATCCGAATGACCGCAATAAGGGAACGGTATGGATCATCGATGACATCACGGTCGAGCGCAATGTGATGCATGCCATGCGCCAGGCCCAGCAGCTGGCTGAAGAGGCTGCCAGAACGAAATCCGACTTCCTCGCCAACATGAGCCATGAAATCCGTACGCCCATGAATGCGATCATCGGAATGACGCACCTGGCGCTGAGAACGGAGCTGACCAGGCAGCAGCACGACTATCTCAAGAAAATTCAGGGATCCAGTCAGCACCTGCTGGGCATCATCAACGATATCCTGGACCTGTCCAAGATTGAATCCGGCAAGATGGTCGTCGAGCATATCGAATTCAATCTGGACAAGGTGCTTGAAGACGTTACCAGTCTGATCGGTGACAGAGCCGGCGCCAAGGGTCTCGAGCTCATCCTCGATGTCGGTGCCGGCGTACCGCGCAACCTGGTCGGCGACCCCTTGCGCATTGGCCAGGTCCTCATCAATTATGCGACCAATGCAGTCAAATTTACTGAAAAGGGCATGATCGCCATCCATGGCAAGGTCACGAAAGAAACTGATGATGAAGTGATGATGTACTTCGCCGTGACAGACACGGGGATAGGCATCAGCGAGGAGCAGCGTAGCCGCCTCTTCAAGTCATTCGAGCAGGCTGATTCCTCCACCACGCGTAAGTATGGGGGAACCGGGCTGGGGCTCGCGATTGCCAAGCAGTTGGTAGGTATGATGGGTGGCGAAGTCGGTGTCGAAAGCGAGGTTGGCAAGGGCTCCACCTTCTGGTTTACTGCTCGCCTGGAAAAAGGACGGGACGCGTTCAAGTCAATGTTACCAGTGCCGGACTTGCGCGGACGTCGGGTGCTGATTGTCGATGACAACGACTACGCGCGCGAAGTGCTGGCTGATCTGCTGCGCAGCATGACGTTTGTTGTCTCTGCCGTCGCTTCCGGTCGCGAGGCCGTGGAGGCGGTGAAACAGGCTGCCGATAACGGACAGCCCTACGAAGTGGTTTTTCTTGACTGGCAGATGCCGGAAATGAATGGCATCGAAACTGCACTGCATATCAAAAAAGCCGTCAGCAATTCTTGCCCGCATCTTCTCATGGTGACTGCCCATGGTCGGGATGAAGTCATGAGGACGGCCGAAGTGTCCGGGATCGAGGAGCTGCTGGTCAAGCCGGTAACCGCTTCACTGCTTTTCGATACGCTGATTCGGGTGCTGAGTCCGGTCACGGATGAACAGCGGCAAATCTGCAAGGGAGCCACTGCAGAAGACGCCGTCAAGGAATTTGCCGGATCACGGATTCTGCTCGTCGAAGACAATGACTTGAACCAAGAGGTGGCTGTTGCACTGCTCGGCACAGCAGGGTTTGTAGTCGACATTGCTGAAAATGGCGCAGTGGCGATCGAGATGCTGAAGAAGCATGCGGGAACAAATTACTATGCCCTGGTGCTGATGGATATGCAAATGCCGGTGATGGATGGCCTGACCGCAACGCGTGAAATTCGCAAGCTGCCGCAATTCGGTGAGTTGCCGATTGTTGCCATGACGGCGAACGCCATGGCGACAGACCGGCAGCGCTGCATCGAAGCGGGAATGAATGACCATCTGGCCAAGCCAATCAATCCAGACCAGCTATGGGCGGCCATGCACCGCTGGATTGCAAAGAGCCCTTCCTCGTCGCAGAAGAAACTGGTGACGCTGCCATCGGACCCCGATACGGGAATCAACGAATCAGTCGGTTTCAGCATTGAAGGCCTGGATACCGCGACAGGTCTGCGGCTTGCGTTGGGTAGCAAGGATTTATATCTTTCCCTTCTTGGGAAATTTGTTAAGGGACAGGTCGATTTTCCTGCCCGTGCGACAGCAGCATTGTCGGCATCGGACTGGCCAGCCCTTCAGCGTCACGCTCATACCTTGAAAGGCACCGCCGCGCAGATCGGCGCAAACGATATTCGGGATGCCGCGGCACGGATCGAAGAGGCAATCAGGGGCGGCGCTTCTGCAAATGACTATGTTTCCCTGATTGGCAATATCCTGCCGGCCCTGGGGAACATGATCGCCGCAATTCGAGACGTTTTGCCCAGGCAGGAAGTGGCCGAGCCTATGGCGCAGGCTGACCGCCATGAAGTTGCGGGCATAGTCAGGCAGCTTGCCGAGCAGCTTGCAGGTGACGACTTTTCCAGCGGCAGGACGGTTCATGAAAATGAGGCCGCGCTGAGATCGGTTCTGCAGGAGCATTTCGACAAATTTGCCGGGATGGTGAACGATTTCGACTTCGGGGGCGCGCTTGAACTGCTCAATGAGGTTGCGGCGAAAGAGGCACTACCGGCGCCTGATGCCACTGGCAGCGCGTAGATTCATGCATGCCGAAAGAGTGTTGACGATCGCCCGACACATAAAGGCCAGTATGTGTAAGTTAGGGATAGAACACCTAGTCATTTCCAGATTCCGGTCACACAGACTTTTAAATGAACATGATAAAAAGTCTTATGCGTTTCTACTGCAATAAGCGCCTGACATCGCTTGTGCAACGGCGCCAATGGGCATCGCTGAAATTCAATGTCGCTGGTTCGATAGTTGTTCTATGCCTTAATTCATGTGCGGCTATTCCTCCTGGCCCGGAGAATTTTGGCAAGCTCGAGGTGCATGAATCCAACGATGGCTCGACAATAGAATTTGCTAGTGCCAGTGCGTTTGGCGGGGGATGGACAATGCAGACTCGCTACCGTCTGAGAGGGCACAAGAACAAAGTCACGAAGGTTATCTCACACGAGCTGTACATCAATATTTGGTACAACGAAGGAGGATTGCGTGACTTCGTGACGGCCACAGTCGCTGGAAACGGGGAATTAGCTGTTACCAAAATCGACAATAAACCATCCTATGTTGGAAGGCGATTTGGCGCACATGAGGAATGGATAGGCGTACCGCTCGATGATGCGTTGCTCAATTCCAGCCGGAGTTCGGGATTCGATGTGCGACTTAAAGCGCAGAGTGGTCATGAAGTGTTCCTTAGGATTCCCGCCGCCTACGTAGCCGCATATCTGGATTCGGTCGGCACGCTGCGCTAGGAGGCCATCTAGCCGTGGCAACACACGACGATGTAATGCGGAAATTGCAAATACAAATTGCAACTAGGGGAATGGAAGATTTGAGCAGAACACAGTAATAATGCGCCGTATTTCCCAAATCCGGTTACACAGCAGTTACGCAAACGTCAGAAAGCAAAAAGCCCAACCTTGCGGGCTGGGCTAAGTGCTTGATTCTTTTGGTGGCCCGGGGCGGAATCGAACCACCGACACAAGGATTTTCAATCCTCTGCTCTACCAACTGAGCTACCAGGCCAAGACCTGCGAGTATAGCAAATCTATTTGTTTCCGCAAAGCGTGAAATGAAAAAATAGGGCAAAAAAATCATGGCCGTTATAATAATGCCCTGAATATGCTCTTTCCCCTTTCTTGGCGGCTCATAAATTCATGGAATTGCAATCCGACGTTTGTATCATCGGCAACGGCGCCATTGGCAAGGTCGCTGCTCTCGGTCTGGCTCAAAGCGGCCTGCGTGTCAGCTTGTTGTGCGGCACGGCCGTGCCCGCGTCCGGGGCGGTAGACGCGCCATGGGATGTACGTGTGTATGCCATCAATCATCTTGCCCGCTCCCTGTTATCGTCGCTGCGGGTCTGGGATGCCCTGCATGCCGAACGCGTCGCGCTGGTGGATGCCATGGATATCCGCGGTGATGGTGCCGACAAGGCCGGCCATCTGGTATTTGATTCCTATGGCGCACGCGCAGGAGAGCTTGCCTGGATCGTCGAGGATGCCAATCTGAACCAGGCGCTGGATGCTGCGCTGAAGTTTGCTTCAAACGTCCAGCTGGTACAGGGGCGCGCAGTGCGCTTGCATACCGATGCTGCCAGCGCCCGCGTGATACTGGAAAACGGCGATGTGCTGAAAGCCGCGCTGGTAGTCGGTGCCGACGGCGCCCATTCCTGGGTGCGTCATCAGTGCGAAATCGGCATGGATTACCGTTCGTACGGCCAACGCGCGATCGTCACCAATTTCACTGCCGAGAAGCCGCATCGCGGCGTAGCGTACCAATGGTTTACGTCCGAGGAAGGGATTGTCGCCTTGCTGCCGTTGCCGGGCGATCGCGTTTCGCTGGTATGGTCCGCCCCGGAAGCGCTGGCGCAGCAGCTGCTGGCCGAACCGCTGGAACAGCTGGCGCAACGTCTCGGTCAATATTGCGACGGTGTGCTCGGCCGCCTCACGCCGCTGCAGCCCGAAGCAGTCAAATCCTTCCCGCTGGCGCTGATCCGTCCGCATGCCATCACTGCACCGCGCGTGGCGCTGGTCGGCGACGCCGCGCATGCCGTTCATCCTTTGGCGGGCCATGGCATGAATCTCGGATTCGGCGATGTGGCCGATCTCCTGAAGGTGCTGGACGAGCGCGAGATGCAGCGCGATTGCGGCGACCCCCGCGTACTGGGCCGCTATGCGCGGGCAAGAAAAGAAGACATCTTGCTCATGCAGCTGGCGACCGATGGCCTGGAGCGCCTGTTTTCCAGCGATTTCCCGCCCTTGCGCATCATGCGCAATCTTGGATTAAACTTGGTGGATCGCTTGCCTGTCATAAAAAGACAGTTGATCTCCCATGCATTGGGCCGGCAGTCCTGAGCGCATTGCATTCATCTTGATTAGGAAACTCATGAAAAGTATCAAACTGGCCGCCATTGCCTTGTTCACTGTAGCCTGCACATCGGCAGTCGGTCAAAACGCAGAAGAAGCGGCGGTGAAAAAGCTGATCGAGCCGCGCCTGGGCGAGCGTGCCAAAGTGGTGTCGGTCACCCGCACGCCGTATTCCGGCCTGTACGAAGTCCGTACCGATAGCAATGACATCCTGTACACGGACAAGAAGGCGCAATACCTGTTCGTCGGCCGTATCATCGACACGACTACCTACGAAGACTATACCAAGGCGCGCGTCGACGAAATCAGCAAGGTCAAGTTTTCCGATCTGCCTTTCGACTCTGCCATCAAGATGGTCAAAGGTAACGGCAAGCGCGTGATCGCAGTTTTCGAAGATCCGAATTGCGGCTACTGCAAGCGCCTGCGCCAGACCCTGCAACAGATGGATAACGTGACGGTCTACACCTTCCTGTACAACATCCTCTCGGAAGATTCGGCAATCAAGTCGAAAAATATCTGGTGCAGCGCCGACCGTCTGAAGGCCTGGGACGACTGGATGGTCGACGGCAAGGTGCCGGCTCCGGCGCCGGACAGCTGCCTGTCCAATCCGAACGAAAAGATTTTTGCTCTCGGCCAGAAGCTGAAAATCACCGGCACGCCCACCATCTTTTTCACCGATGGCTCACGCATTCCGGGCGCCGTCGACCAGAAAGCGCTCGAGGCCAAGCTCGCATCTATCAAATAAACCCTGCTGTTTGCAAATGCCTGCCGCCATGGCGCCCGGAAAACGGTTTCCGCGCCATGGCGGTTTTTCATTGGAACTCCTGCCATGAAAAAGAACATCCTCTACACCATCACGCCTAAAGATCTCGCCGGCCATCTGTTTGAAGTGACGCTGACGGTTGCCGCGCCGGACCCGGCCGGGCAGGTATTTTCGCTGCCAGCATGGATTCCGGGCAGCTACATGATTCGCGAATTCGCCCGCAATATCGTGCAAATCCACGCCGAGTCGCAAGGCGATGCGATTGCCCTGCGCAAGGTCGACAAGCACACCTGGCAGGCTGCGTCGTGTGCCGGTCCGCTGACATTGCGCTATGAAGTGTATGCCTGGGATTTGTCGGTGCGCGCCGCGCATCTCGACCAGACGCATGGCTTTTTCAATGGCACCAGTGTGTTCCTGCGGGCAGAAGGCCAGGAAGATGTGCCTCATGTAGTCGACATTCGCCGTCCGGACGATGAAGCCTGCGGTTCCTGGCGCGTGGCAACTGCACTGCCGGAGCTGAAAGCCAAACGGTATGGTTTCGGCACGTATGTCGCAGCCGATTACGATGAGCTCATCGACCACCCGGTGGAGATGGGAAATTTCGCCCTGACGACCTTCAAGGCGCATGGCGTGCCGCACGATATCGTCATCACTGGCCGCGTCCCCAATCTGGACATTAAACGTCTTGCCGATGATTTGAAAAAAGTCTGCGAAACCCAGATCGCCCTGTTCGAGCCCGAAACCAGGCGTGCACCGATGCGACGCTATGTCTTCATGACGCTGGCAGTAGGCGATGGCTACGGCGGCCTGGAGCACCGGGCATCGACCGCGCTGATCTGTTCGCGCAGTGATTTGCCGGTCATCGGCAAAAAAGAAATGACCGATGGATACCGCACCTATCTGGGTTTGTGCAGCCATGAGTATTTCCATACCTGGAACGTCAAGCGCATCAAGCCGGACGTGTTCGCTCCCTATGATCTGCGGGTGGAAAACTACACCACGCTCCTGTGGCTGTTCGAGGGTTTCACCAGCTATTACGATGACCTGGTGCTGGTACGATCCGGCCTCATCGATGAGAAAGATTACTTCAAGCTGCTGGCCAAGACGATCAACGGCGTGCTCCGCGGCAGCGGACGCAGCAAGCAAAGCGTGGCGCAGTCGAGCTTCGACGCCTGGGTCAAATACTATCGCCAGGATGAAAATGCGCCGAACGCCATCGTCAGCTACTACACCAAGGGATCGCTGGTCGGGCTGGCGCTGGACCTCACCATCCGCAGCCAGACGAAAGGGAAGAAATCCCTGGACGATGTCATGCGCGCCTTATGGGAACGTTTTGGTCGCGACTTTTACGAGATTAGTGCAGAGTCCGGCCGCGGCATCTCTGAAGCGGAAGTGGAGGCATTGTTCGATGAAATCACCGGCTTGTCTTTGAAGCGCACGCTACGGCGCTTCGTGCATGGCACCGAAGACTTGCCGCTGGCGAAGCTGCTGTCGCCGTTCGGTGTCGCGCTGGCCGGCAGCCGCAAAGAAGCCAGGCCGTCGCTCGGTGCGCGCATTACCAAGGATGGCAACGACAGCAAGCTGGCCAATGTCTATGAAGGCGGGGCCGCGCATCGTGCCGGCCTGTCTGCAGGAGATGTGCTGGTGGCCATCGATGGGTTGCGCGTCACGGCCGGTAATGTGGATATTTTGCTGAACCGGCTGAATATCGGCGACACGGTCACCATCCATGCTTTCCGCCGCGATGAATTGCTCTGCGTGGAAGCGGTGCTGGCTGCCGATGATGCGCCGCAGATGAATCTGACGGCAGAAATGAAGCCGGCCGCAGCCGCCCGCTTGCGCGCGGGCTGGCTCGGTCGGTTTTGAGCTGTTTTAGCTGAACAGGCGGCTCAGCTCCAGGCCAGGATCGGGGGCGCGTATGAATGCCTCGCCAACCAGGAAGGCATGCACGTTGGCGTCGCGCATGTGCTTGACATCGTCGGGCCCGAGAATGCCCGACTCGGTCACGACCAGCTTGTTGGCCGGGACGCGCGGCAGGAAGCCGATGGTGGTTTGCAGCGACACTTCAAAGGTGCGCAGGTTGCGGTTGTTAATGCCGAGCAGCGCTGTTTTCAGCTTCAGCGCCGCTTCCAGTTCAGCCGCATCATGCACTTCCACCAGCACGCTCATGCCGAGTTCATGCGCACAGGCTTCCAGTTCCGCCATCAGGCCATGGTCAAGCGCGGCGACGATCAGCAGAATGCAGTCGGCGCCCCAGGCACGGGCCTGGTACACCTGATAAGGATCGATCAGAAAATCCTTGCGCAGCGCCGGCAGCGTACACGCCTGGCGCGCCTGCTGCAGGTATTCCGGCTTACCCTGGAAGAATTGCTCGTCAGTCAGCACCGACAGGCAAGCCGCGCCATGCTGCGCATAACTTGCCGCGATTTCCGCAGGGTTAAAGTCCGGGCGCAGGACGCCCTTGGATGGCGACGCCTTTTTGACTTCGGCAATCACGCCGGCCTGGCCGGCAGCAATCTTGGCGCGCAATGCAGCCTCAAAGCCCCGCAGCCCGGCGCGCAGCTCCTGGTTGCTTTCCACTTCGCGGCGCAGGCTGGCGAAGTCCTGATATTTCTTGGCGGCGGCGACTTCGTCAGCCTTGACCGCCAGGATTTTATTGAGAATGTCCGACATATCCTATGTATTCAATGTGTGCAAATCGAGCGTGCGTAAATGGCTTGGCTAAGACTTAGCCGGCGCGGCCCAGCTCTTGCGTAACTTTGACAAATTCCTGCATCTTGGCGCGCGCCGCGCCGGAAGCGAGAACATCCTTGGCCTTGGCCAGGCCATCTTCGATGGAAGCCGCCACGCCTGCTGCATACAGGGCTGTGCCGGCATTCAGCGCCACGATATCGCGTGCCGCGCCCGGCTTGTTATCCAGCGCTTCGAGCATCTTCACCTTTGATTCGGCTGCGCTTGCCACTTTCAGATTGCGGGTGGCTGCCATCGGCAGGCCGAAATCTTCCGGATGGATTTCATATTCGCGGATCTGGCCATCGATCAATTCACCCACCATGGTGGCAGCTCCCAGCGTGACTTCATCGAGATTGTCGCGGCCCCAGACCACCACGGCACGCTTGGCGCCGAGACGCTGCAGCACGCGCACCTGGATACCGACCAGGTCAGAGTGGAACACACCCATCAGGATATTGGCGGCGCCGGCGGGGTTGGTCAGCGGCCCGAGAATATTGAAAATGGTGCGCACGCCCAGTTCCTTGCGCACCGGCGCCGCATGTTTCATTGCGGCGTGGTGGTTGGGAGCGAACATGAAGCCGATGCCGGTGCGCTCGATCGATTTCGCGACGAGCGCGGGTTTCAGGTCGATGTGCACGCCCAGCGCTTCCATTGCGTCGGCGCTGCCGGACGACGAAGACACGCTGCGACCGCCATGCTTGGCAACCTGGCCGCCGGCTGCGGCGACGGCAAACAGGGCGGTCGTCGAAATATTGAAAGTATGGGCGCCATCGCCGCCTGTGCCGACAATATCCAGCAGTTTGTCAGGGTTGGGCACATCCACCTTTGTGGCGAATTCACGCATGACCTGTGCTGCTGCGGCGATCTCGCCAATGGTTTCCTTCTTCACCCGCAAACCCATGGTGATCGCGGCAATCATGACCGGCGACATCTCTCCGCTCATGATCTGGCGGAACAGCGACAGCATCTCGTCGTGGAAAATTTCGCGATGATCGATGCAGCGCGACAGCGCTTCTTGTGGGGTAATAGGCATGGGTGCTCCTGATAACAATGTTTGATTCCTCAAAGCGTCGCGCGATGTCATTCTCGTAGCGGCGCGCTCATTCCATGAAACGCTTGAGCTCGGCGGCATGCGCGTCGTTCATGTCTGCAATGCAGGCGCGGTGTTCAAGCGGGGCGGTTAGTTTTCGGCACAGCGTATTGCGTTCGCGGACATGACGAGCTTCCAGCTTGCGGTATTCGCGCATGCGGCTGCGGCGTTTGCCTGTACGGGCTTCCTCGCTGACGACCTCGCGTGTCGTGTCGCTCAACTTGCGCAACTGGTTCGTCGAACGCAGCTGAGCGGTCTCGACACATGACGACACTTCCGCATCAATCTGCTTCCGTGTCCGGCAATCGTCGAGCGTGCCTGCGCTGGCGACGCTCGACGTCAGCATCAGGGTACAGAGCAGCGCAAGACGCATCTCAGGCCGTCAAAAAGTTTTTCAGCAAGGCGTGACCATGCTCGGAAAGAATCGACTCCGGGTGGAATTGCACGCCTTCGATCGCAAACTGCTTGTGCCGTACGCCCATGATTTCGCCATCTTCCGTCCAGGCCGTCACTTCCAGGCAATCAGGCAGCGAGGCACGCTCAATCGCCAGGGAGTGGTAACGGATCACGGTAAACGGATTGGGCAAATCCTTGAAGACGCCCACGCCGGTATGTTCAATGGTGGATGTCTTGCCGTGCATGACTTCCTTGGCACGGATGACTTTGCCGCCAAATGCCGCGCCAATGCTCTGGTGCCCCAGGCAGACGCCCAGGATCGGCAGCTTGCCGGCAAAATGCTGCAGCACTGGCACCGAAATGCCCGCCTCATGCGGCGTGCAGGGCCCCGGCGAAACGCAGATGCGCGCCGGGTTCAGTTTCTCGATGTCTTCCAGCGTGATTTCATCATTGCGGAAGGTACGGACGTCCTCGCCCAGTTCGCCGAAATACTGCACCAGGTTATAGGTGAAGGAATCGTAATTGTCGATCATGAGCAGCATCTCAGTTTCCTCCATCCAGACCGTCTTGCACTTGCTCGGCCGCGCGCAATACCGCGCGCGCTTTATTCTCGGTTTCCTGCCATTCCATCTCGGGCACCGAATCCGCCACCACGCCGGCGGCAGCTTGCACATACAGCATGCCATCCTTGATCACGCCGGTACGGATGGCAATCGCCAGATCCATTTCACCGCCAAACGACAGGTAGCCGCAGGCGCCGCCATAAATGCCGCGCTTGACCGGTTCCAGCTCATCGATCAATTCCATCGCCCGCACTTTCGGCGCACCCGACAGCGTGCCGGCCGGGAAGGTAGCCTTGAGCACATCCAGGTTCGACATGCCGTCGCGCAGCGTGCCTTCGACATTCGAAACGATGTGCTGCACGTGCGAATATTTTTCGATCACGAATTTATCCGTCACCTTGACACTGCCGATCTCGGCGATGCGGCCGATATCGTTGCGCGCCAGGTCGATCAGCATGACGTGTTCGGCGATTTCCTTTGGATCCGCCAGCAATTCCGTGGCCAGTTGCTGGTCGAGCTCCGGCGTCGCGCCGCGCGGGCGGGTGCCGGCCAGCGGACGGATCGTGACCTTCTTCTTGCCGTCCGGCGCAGTCTCGTTGCGCACCAAAATCTCCGGTGACGCGCCGACGATCTGCATGTCGCCGAAGTTGTAGTAATACATGTAAGGCGAAGGGTTCAGCGAGCGCAGCGCGCGGTACAGCGACAGCGGCGAATCCACGTAAGGCTTCTTGATGCGCTGGCCAACTTGCACCTGCATCAGATCGCCTGCCATGATGTATTCCTTGGCCTTGACCACTGCCTTGAGGAAGTCTTCCTTGGCAAAATCGCGGATCGATTCCGTGCGCACCGACGCCGAGGTCACCGGCGCATCCACCGCGCGGCGCAGCATGGCGCGCAACTCCTTCAGGCGCTGCTGCGCCTTGCTATAGGCTTCCGGCCGCGAAGGATCGGCATACACGATTAGATAAAGCTTGCCCGACAGGTTGTCGATGACGGCCAGTTCTTCCGTCACCAGCAACTGAATTTCCGGCAAATTCAATTCATCCGGAGGCGCACTGTTTTCCAGCCGTTTTTCGATATAGCGCACCGCGTCGTAACCGAAATAGCCAGCCAGGCCGCCGCAGAAACGCGGCATGCCCGGGCGAATCGCGACCTTATAGCGTGACTGGAATTGCGCGATGAATTCGAGCGGATTGCCCTCATGGGTTTCCACCACTTCGCCATTCTTCACGACTTCCGTGCGCTTGCCGAAGCTGCGCAGCAGAGTCGTCGCCGGTAAGCCGATGAAGGAATAGCGGCCGAAGCGCTCGCCGCCCACCACCGATTCAAGCAGGAAGGAATTCTTGCCAGCCAGCTGTGGCTGCGCCAGTTTCAGATAAAGCGTGAGCGGCGTTTCCAGGTCCGCGAAAGCCTCGGCGATCAGCGGAATGCGGTTATAGCCTTGCGTGGCCAGCGATTTGAATTCGAGTTCAGTCATGGTCCTCTCCAGGCGCTATTGTAAAACGGACAGGCAATAGCGCGGAAATTACGTCAAAAAACGTTGTCAACCTTGTAAAGGGTCGACGGCAATCGGCTTACAAAGCCCAGGATTGCCAGCGTCGCCATAGCCAGGCCTCAAAGGTGCCGGGCGATGCGATGTCACGTTTTTTAACGGAGAACATGCTGTTTAATAAAAGTCTTGATGACGCGGAGATTCAGATGGAAATCAGATGAGATGCTTCCAATAGTGAAGAAACTATACCATCGGAATCAACGTCTTGTATAGCCTGCCCATGGTTGTACCCGTACGGCACGGTCAAAACCCGGCAGCCGGCCGCCCGCGCAGCCTTGGCATCGTTGGACGAATCGCCGATGGCCACGACTTGCGCTGGCGTCAGCTTGAAATCCGCACATACCTGCAATAGCGGTTCCGGATCCGGTTTCTTTTTCGGCAAGGAGTCGCCGCCATACACGACATCGAAAAATGGCCGCAATCCAGTCTTCTCCAGCAATGGCAAGGCAAACGCCACCGGCTTGTTGGTGACGCAAGCCAGCCGTAATCCGATGTCGCGCAATCTTGCTAGGCCTTCATGCACTTCAGGGTAGACGCTGCTGTATTCGCCATTGATCGCCACATAATGGCGCTGGTAGGAAGCCAGCGCAGCGTTGAAATGCCGCTCCACCTCTTCCTCCGCGTAATCGACCGCCAGCACCCGCCGCATCAGGTTTTCCGTGCCTTTGCCGACGAAACTCTTGATGGTCTCGATGTCCAGCGGTGGCAAGGACAAATCCGCACGCATGCGATTGATCGCCACATGGAAGTCCGGTGCCGTATCCACCATGGTGCCATCGAGATCGATGATGGCCGCGTGGATACCGGCCAGCAGCAAAGGATCGCGCGCCGTCATACCGCAGCCAGTTCCTTGCGCATGGCATCGATCACAGCCTTGTAGTCAGGCTTGCCGAAAATGGCCGAACCGGCCACGAAGGTGTCGGCGCCGGCACGCGCTGCTTCAGCAATATTGTCGACTTTGATGCCGCCATCGACTTCCAGCATGATGTCGCGCCCGGACTCGTCGATCATGCGGCGCACCGCTGCGATCTTCTTCAGAGTGTGCGGGATGAAGGATTGTCCGCCGAAGCCGGGGTTGACCGACATGAGCAGAATGATATCGAGCTTGTCCATCACATGCTCAAGATGATGCAGTGGCGTGGCCGGATTGAACACGAGGCCGGCCTTGCAGCCGTGATCACGGATCAGTTGCAGGCTGCGGTCGATGTGTTCGGACGCTTCCGATGGTATAGTTTCTTCACTAT
>Ga0366780_1053_pt1 | contig 17668 bp, 18 predicted proteins | sample BONcelN113001E11_FD_207073 | JGI IMG/M metagenome (GOLD analysis project Ga0366780, IMG submission 207073) | Enriched cells from coal bed in the Powder River Basin, Montana, United States - BONCAT cells N11 rep2 HSBNCT.N11.300.1.E11 ...
TAGCGGCGAATTCGCATTGCTCGCTTCCAGTTAGTAGCTTGCGCTTCGAGTTGCTTGAAGCGCTCGGCTTCGGTCTCTCGCCTTGCCATTAAAAATGCATAGTGCTCCTCCCGAAGCCGCCGCTCTTCCTTCTGCCTGGCTTCTTCCGCCTCTTTTGCCCGGGTCTCCTCTATCAACGCAATAATCCCAGCCAGGACCTCCATTAAACGTTTTTCCAGCGGCGTGCGGCTGGTATCGTTCCAGTTTCGGGACGGCCACCGGCCAACCGAGATAGTCAAAATCCCTGTTCTTTCGTAGTCGAACCGAGGTGTGTGCGGATAATTTGCTGCATTTGGAAATGGCTGTTTCCAATAGCGATCCTTGGCGTTCTTCTCTGCCAGAGTATCTTGGTGATGCATACGCTTGACCTGCTCAGTGATACAGAACGATACCCGCGTTCCTGCAAGCTCCAGGATTGTTTCTTTGCGCTGCGTATCCACGTGTGCCAACACGGAATGCTTTTCCAGCTCCTTCAGCAACGTGTCGGCAAGCAGTAGTGCCCGATCCAGGGAGGATGGCGTAACGCGAAGATGGAGTACTTCATCGGGAGCAGCGCGCAGACCGCTTTCTTCTTTCCAGCCGTCACGCTGCCTGAGCCGCTTGCTCGTTGCCTTCACCAACGGGTGAGGACTGTTAAGTTCAGCGGGAACGCGAATTGGCTTTTGGCCATTCCTCTCTGCATGGATTTTTTGCTTGGCTCCAGCCTCTGCCATCTCCCGGGCAGAATCAACTTTGCTCAGTGCAGCGCTTGTGTAAGTATTTTCCTTTAGGTCGGGTAAAGGGATCTTTTTCATGGTTCGCCCCGCTTTGACCTTGGCCCAGTATCCCCGGCTAGGCAGGGGAATACTCAGCTTTTTACAGATCTTGGCGAGCCCCACGTCGGAGAGCCCGTAGCGCTTGGCGACAATAACGACCGGCTCAGCCCATACTTCCTCATAAAGCTTTTGCCGATCAAGGACGATCTGGTCATGATTTTCCATGAGGCTTACTAGCTTGTGTTCAAGTCTTAGCTCCCTGTCGGTCCGAAGCGGTTACTAAAGGCTTTCGGACGTATGGCGCAGCTATTATGCGTCTTTAAAACGGACAGAAAGATGTGTACCTGGCGATCCTTCATTGAGCGGGGCAGCTTTCACCTCCAAGTAAGGCTGCGCTCTTACCAATTCCCCGAGTTTTTTGAATCCAAAGTTACGAGGATCAAACGAAGGATCTGCTTTCAAAACTAAGCTGCCGACCACTGCCAACGACGCCCATCCATCTTCCTGAGCGGCTGCAGCAACAGCTGCACACAGCAGCGGCTTCAAAGGGGCCTGGACAGGAACATGTGCTGCCTGGCCTGACGCAGGCTTTCTTAGAATTTCCGTGAAAATAAACTTGTCACAAGCAGCCACAAATGGTTTTGGAGTCTTCTGTTCCCCGAATCCATACACCGCCAGTCCTGCTTCCCGGATTCTGGTCGCTAGTCGCGTGAAGTCACTGTCGGATGACACCAGGCAGAATCCGTCTACTCTACCTCCATGCAAAAGATCCATGGCCTCAATGATCAATGCCGAATCTGTCGCATTCTTTCCAGTCGTGTAGCGAAATTGCTGAATAGGTTGGATGGCATGAACATGCAGCACCTCCTTCCAACTCGACAAATTGGGCGTCGTCCAGTCACCATAGGCACGCTTGATCGTTGCGGTGCCATAGCGGGCAACTTCCGCTAGTAGTTCCGTGATAACCGAAGCCTGGGCATTGTCAGCGTCGATTAGGACGGCCAGCTTGTCAGAGTCTGGTAAAGCCATAGTGCCTTTCGTTTTGAAATCAAGTTCTTCTGCGCCAGCCGTTGCCACGTCTTAAAGGCGCGTACCAAGCGAAACACCGGACTAGCATTGGGAATCCCGGTATTGCTGCCGTAACCTCAGCAGGTCAGCTTGTTTCATAGGGAGCATTGCTTTGGTGGCGCTGCGTTCAGCTTGCTCCGCCAACGTGATTTCTTGGTCAAGCCGATTACACTGGACGCGTACTTCCGGCTTAAGCATGGCCCGACGATGGCGCATGGCGCGCTGCTCGGGCGATTCGCTCAAGATTGGCTCCAACGCCTTGGCCATTTGTTCATTATTGCGTTCCTGGTGCACGTCCGCGCCAATGCGCTCTTTCCCCGTCAATTTGTCTATTCCACGGCTAGGTTGGATATCCAGTCGTTGCGCGCCAAGACAAGGCGAATCGGAATAGATCACTTTGCTATTGACCTCGCACTTGAATACGGTACGTGACGGTGCAGGAACGGTCTGAGCATGCACAGTCTCTGCCAGTTGTACCAATAGCAGAGAAATCAGATGGAGCGCCAATGACTTCATGAATACAGATGCATGGGGATTAATTAATATAGGAAATAATACTTACCTGTGATAAATCCACGCAGCATTGGAAATTCCAAATATCGAAAGCAGTTGTGGCAAATACTTGCCTAAACAGAATATCAAGGTTTTGCCCTATTCCACATCCCATAAATATGGGAGGAAATATGCGCACGCGACACCTTGCCCTTCTTTTAAGACAAATAAAAACTGCGCCAGCAATGGGTCTCAATGCTACCTATAGTGGACGCTCTTGTTCGACGCATTCGTAAATGCAATTGATTTGTTTCCACTGCCCCTGCGACCTGTTGGGAATTAAGTTTTGCACCTTGCCAAGGGAGAGTTGGTAGTTGATGCTGGTGTATTCCCTTCGGATTTGAGCAACCATTCTTCAGCCGTCGCAATATGCGTACTTGGCCCCCAGCGGCCAATTGCTAGCTTTACTGTAATTGAGCACCGCGTGCGACTTCGCCGATTTGTCGCACCGATGCCTCATTCCTGATGTCAGTCGCATCGTCTAGTATGCACATCCCATATTGCCTCATTGATCTCAGATCCGAGCTTTGACCGAATGCGCTGCTTTAAGAAAAGATAGCCAACGGAGCAACAGACGCGCCGAATTGTGAAGGCCATCTTTGAGCAGATTATTGGCGAAATGCCGAAAGTGGCATTTACAGTACAACTCACTCCGAATACTGCCGATCTACTTGTAAATTTGCAATCGCGCCAGATTCAGCAGTTCCTGCGCGAAGCTATCGGCCACGTGCTGTTACGAACGTCGACAACGTATCTTAGTATCTTAGAGCTGAATATTGCCGTGGAGCTTAACGAGAAATTGAACAACACTGACCGGACTTACACGACTTTTGAGTATTCAGCAAGAACAGCCTTCAATTAGCAGATATTCTAGTTTCTTGGAGGGATAGTAGCAGTGGAATAGCCTGAAGTTTATTAATATGGGTTGCGTTAGGGTAATATAACGGCAACAAAATTTCAGGCAATGACATGACAGAAGTCGATATTGAACCTAGACATTGGCAAACGCTTGGCACAGAACTTAAGAAACGAACCTTCATGCCTGCACGGCACCCTAGCTTTGTCATTTTCTTCTTCGTTGCAATCGCAGGTATTGGACCGCTCGGCATCTGGACGGAGCTTACGACGTTTACCTTGGAGACTTCCAAGGGTATTGGAGGGGTCCGATCTGCTTTTGTTTCTTTTGTGCCTGCATTCCTAGCAGCCACTTGTATGCAGCTTGTTTGGGCTGAAGACTATCGGAGGTCGCTTCGCGCGTTTTCCATATTTGTCTTTTTCCTCTGTGCGATAGGTATCAGGCTATGCTATGTCATTCCAGATGGCTACAAGAAATCAGTACTTTCTATTGGCTTCTGCCTTGTAATTTTATCAATGTGGATGTGGTGGATCGCAAATGCCTACCAAAAAGAGTTTATGGACGAGATACGAGACTTTGACAATCCAATAGGCGGTAGCAATTTAGATGCTCCTCTCGCGGGTAGTCTCAATGGCTTTAACGCAGATTGAGAGGGCCTATGATTTCGTTTCCTTATAAAGTCCCAGCTTTAAAAGTTGTCCAGCCGCTTGGCATTTTTTATGTTGCCGTATTACCAGCTCGGCTTTTGCTCGACGTTGCGTATAGTGATGTTCTAAGTGCCAGCATTAAAAAAGACAGTGTCGGATATGAATTAACCGGTACGCAGCGTCTTCCCCAGCCTAAGCGCCTGCAACCTATCGCGGAGTTCATCAATCGTACCGATTCTGCATTCCCAAACTCAATCATTTTGGCTGCAAACTTTCGGAAGGAAGATGGCTTAATTGAAGACGACGATTTAGGAAATGCAGATAGCGATAGTCAAAGTCACACAATGTGGACGATTGAAGATCGAGGAGATCGAGAATGTTGCTTTTTAACTATTCCGACACGGGAAAAATTAGCAGCTATCATCGATGGACAACATCGCCTTTTTGCATTTGCAGAAGCTCATGCGGAACGTCTTGAAATGGAGCTGATTTGCTCAATCTTTTTAGATCTTCCAAAACCTTTCCAAGCGCAACTTTTCGCCACGATCAATTCGACACAGAAACCCGTCGACAAAAGCCTCACATATGAATTGTTTGGCTATAACTTGGAGGAAGAGTCTGAAGAGTTTTGGAGTCCCGACAAACTGGCTGTTTTTCTTGCCCGAAAGCTAGGCACGGAAGACGGCTCTCCATTGAAAGGGCGGATTGTAATTGCACCAAAAAAAGATGTGGCGCTAGAGCAGCTCGGCGCAGAAGCAAACTGGAAGGTATCTACTGCGGTAGTAGTCGAGGGGATTATGCGCCTCTTCACTTCTAATCCCAAAAGAGATAGCGCCGCATTGCTTGATGTAACTCGGCAAAAACGAAATGAAATCGCTGAGTATCGCAAGGACAACTCTCCGCTCCGAAAGGCCTATATCGCCAGTGAAGACGTTGTGATATATAAAATGACTTTTAATTACTTAAAGGCTTGTGAAGCCATTTTCTGGGAAAAGGCTGAGAAAGGCTCGTTCATCACGAAGACGATAGGAGTTCAAGCATTATTCGATATCCTAAGAAGTAAAGCTGCAGGTGCATACCAAAGTCGGGATATCAGTTTTAAACGTTTCTATGAATTGCTGCTTCCGGCTGCTGAGATCGACTTTGCATCGGATTACTTTCGAAACGCCTCTGGCTCCGGGCGTACCGCCATACGAAAAGCTATCGAAGAAAAAATATCTTAATCTGCCTATAAAAACAAGGGCTAGCAAATGCTAGCCCTTGCTCTTTACGCTGCTAAGTTGCGCGGCTCTCGCCCAGTGCGCTCGCGCAGGATCTGCTCAATATCCGAACGCAGTGCACGCACGCCATGCACTCGCTGCGGCTGTGCTCCAGCTGGCTTTACCAACATGTCGCCTGCACCAAGGAGATTTTCAGCGCCTTGTTCATCGAGAATAATCGATGATTCAGTTCCTCGTTGGACAGTAAGGGCAATGCGAGTCGGGATGTTGCTGCGCACCAAGCCAGAGAATGTCTTTGCGTCAGGGCGCTGAGTCGCCAATATGAGATGAATACCGGCTGCACGTGCTTTCTGCGCCAGTCGCACAATCTGCGGTTCGACCTCCTTATCCTGCAAAACCAAATCAGCTAGCTCCTCGATCACCACGATGATGTAAGGCAACAATAGTCCGTTCTTACGTGCCTCAAAAATGTTGTTCGCCCCCGCTGCGGTAAAAGCGTTATACCGAGCCTCCATTTCGACAACGAGTTCGCCAATTTTCTCCTTCGCCGCCGGTGTATCAGTAGCCACATCGCCTTGGTACAGGTATTCGCTGCCCTTATAGACAGAGAACTCAACTTGTTTGGGATCGATCAGCGCTAACTGCAATAGTTTCGGCGTAAATTTGAGCACTAACGAAAGAATGAGGGAATGCAAACATACACTCTTGCCGCTTCCCGTCGTGCCTCCTACCAACAGGTGTGGTGCGGACGCCAAGTCGAATGAATATGGCCGTCCTAGCACATCAACTCCAGGGAAAACGACTAACTTTTCATCGTCGTACGGCTGAGCCGCCACCCATTGCCGGAACTGGGCAAATGGCACGACTTCCCAAGACGCCTTGGGCCGTGGAATATCGAGATTGACGGTTCTTGCTTCGTCGCCATGGCTTAGTATCGGAAGCGACTGCTGAATATTCATGCTCAGGCTTAAGCGTTCTAGTCCCCGCTTCAACTTGTCCAAGTGGTTAACTTCATTCAACAGCACCTTGTAGCGCGTCACACGCGGGCCGTGGATTACGTCTTTTACCTGACCTGTAACACCAATTTCAGCCAACGCTTTAACAAGCTGACTGGAAGCATCTTCAGGCTTTTCGGGACGTGCGTTATTGGTATTTATATCCTGGGACTCCATGCCACCTTCGGCCAGTTCCGCACGCCTAACAATAAGAGTTTCCAAGAAGCGATCAAAGTTTTCCGCGGACGACTGCCAATCCTCCATCAGCAGCGTAGCCCCACGATGCCAGTGATTACGGACGGCCAAGCGGAATGCGTCCATAGATGTGATTGGCGCAAGTCCGTGCGTACGGGCGTGCGTGACAATCAATCCAATCCAAATCGTAATATCATCTTGCGTGAACAGCGATGCGGCCGGGATTTCCAAGCCTTTGGCATCGATAGTTAAATCGGCGAACGAACCTAATGCGAGGGAGCGTCCAATAGCCAGTCGAGCGACGTTCGCTTTGGTGGATAAACCGAGACCGCTCATCAGCTCGACGGTCAGCCTATCAGCCTCACTACTGGTACGGAATCTGGAACTCAATACTTGTTGTACGGACAGATTGCTCATCGGCGTCCCCTCACGAAATATTTGTCTTCTTTGGCAGTTGTGCGGCCAATGCCATCACCGACATCTACATGCTCCAAAAGGTACGTCTTGCACACCGATTCGGAAATCTGCTTATAAAAGTTGAAGTCAATTTCTTCGTCTTGCGACAAGAGAATGACTTGACGGTTTTTATCTGAAGTCCAAAACTTTAAGATATTTTCACGATGCGTACTATCCAGGCGGCCAAGCGGCGTGTCCACCACTATTGGCGCATTGACGCCACAGACTCTCGCTAAACCTGCAATCAATGCCGTTGCGAAGATCTGGTTCTCGCCAGCGGACCGGTCAAAGGTCATTTCTTTGCCTGATTTGCTGAGAATGCGCGTGCGGCCATCGTCGGAGATCTCGATTTTGGCGACTTGTTCTTTATGCGCAAGCTGTTTGTAAACAGCAGTCATGGCAGTAGAAAGTTCTTTGACCTTAAGCGGGAACAAAGTAGGAATGACTTCCTCAATGACACGGCGTACCCGTTCTGATTTTTCGATCATCGACCGTACTGGGCTGGATTCATCTAGTTTGCGCCGTTCACGTTCGTACTCCGCATTCTGCTGCGCCACCTGGGCGTCCAGCGATGCCACTTTTCGGTCGTCGATACGCGCCCGCTCGGCAAGTTCATCGAGCTTGCTTTGAACTTCCTTTAGCTGTTTTTTGAGGTCTGATAATGTGCCATCACGGTCGACGCCTTCAAGGCGCGTAATCTTGCGACCGAGCTCGTCCGCTTTTTGCTGCAACTCTTGCTGGTCAAGCAGCAAACCGCGAATGTCTTTTTGTCCCAGCGAATTTTTTGCCAGAAACTCCAGTGCGCGATTACGTAGCTTATCCTCTAAATAGTCATGCTCGATTTTTTCCGCACATCCTTTCGGCGGTGGATAAAACAGACTTGCCCATGCAGTTTCCAGACGTGCCTTAAGCGTGGCAATCTGTTCTTCGCTCAGCGCGGGCTTAAACTCTGGTTCCGCAGTGGCGATAAATGCTCCCTCAAACTGTGCCTTCCTTGGTTCAAGAGCGCGTTTTTCGTTTTCCCACTCAAAATATCGAATCTCGGCAACGAGCTGGTTGCGAAAACTGTCCATCAATTCCCGCGGCACTAAATGGAACGGTAAACGTCCAGCAAGCATTTCTTCCAGTTTTTTATGACTTTCGCGCAGCTTTGTCCTATATTGCTCTCTCTCTTCAACCAAATCTTTAACAGTGCCAATGTCACCGCCGCCGCCGCCAAGTGAAGTAATCCGTTCGACTAAGGAATCTTGTTCAGCGCGCAATTGCGTTCTCTCTTCGTCTGCTTCCTGAGCATCTTCACGTAAGCGATCTAGCTCGTCACGGTTAGAAACTAATGCTTCGGCAAGGCGGGCAAGGTTGTCAGCATCTACCGATACGACCTCGCCTCGCTTAGAGATCTCAAAGTCACGAAGACGCTCTGCCAGTGACCGCAGCAGCACGACACCAAGTAGACCTTCCAGTCCCTGCTTGACCTGCTCAATGCGATTTTGGTCTGCAAGCTTTTTCACCTCCTCGCCGTCAAAGAAGAAAAACGGTGCAACGTGGGCTGGCACCAAGATTTCATCCAACAGATCAGATAGATAGAAACCGTTTTTACCGTCAATCTTAGGCATATCCGGCACACCGCGCGTCACGTTGCGGACTACGGCCTCTTCTTCAGTCGTCCATTGCCCTTTACCGTTGAAATACCATTTACGAGTAATGTCTACCGCTTTCGTTTTAGTACGATTGATGATGACGCGGACGGTCATCGTGTCGCGCCCCTCTCGTTTGGCTTCACCATTGAATGCACGTTCCAAAAACGTAGGATAGCCACTCTTGTCTTCACTCTTCAGCCCAGCACGAGCCAAGTGGGCGATAGCGTCTTTTCCGTACAGACAAAGGTACAAGGCCTCCAAGATAGAGGTCTTGCCATACCCATTCATGCCGCCGATGAGGACAACATTACGACCTTCATCAGGTTGCGGGAAAGTAAAGGTTTGCCGCTGGTAGCTTTTAAAGCTGGTTAGTTCGAGTTGTGAGAGCCACATGGAGTTTGAATTGATTGTTATTCGATGCGACCAAGGATTTCTTCGAAGCGTGCGCGGATGCCGTGCGCCCTTTCTTGGTGCTGGCGTTCGCGTTGCAGAATGACAAGCTCAGTCAATACGTCGATAGGTACGTTATACTTTTCGCAGACTTGCTCCAGTACTGTCCGGGTCTCTGTGTCAGACCATAATGGCAGGTCGCTAAGATACGCTTCGTCAATCGTAGAATCATCCATCCGCCAGTCCCTTTTCCTGTTGAAGTTCGCTTGTCCAGTGCTGGTAAATCAAATCCAATTCCGCATCAGAAATGAGCTTGTCCCCAAACTCCTCCTGCACCCGTAGCAAATAGTCCAATATCTGCTTGCGCGCTTGGATAGTGAAGGGTCCAGGGATGTGTTTTCCTGTGGCGTCAAACGAAAGCCTGCCATTTCGGCGATACGCTTGCCGCATTTCCGGTTTGTTACGAATTGATTTTAACCAATCCCGGAACTCAATGAGAGGCTTATATTGATGATTTCCAACGTCAACGAATCCTTGAAGGCTCTTATCCTTTTCTACGACCGTACAAGTCCAGCATCCGAAACGGCTATTAGAAGTACCGCAGCCTGGCGCTTCTTCTTTGCTCAACACAACTGGGCACTCGCCACCTTCAGCGTCGCGATACAGCTGGAAGAGATTTTTATGACTACCGCCCCAAGGTGCATGGAAGCTTCCAAGAATTTCCCAAACATCGTCCGTTGACAAATCAACAATTGGACGGTAGATGAACGCGCCCGTCAAGTCTGTATGCTGCGTAAGGTTAGAACCTCGGACCATTTTGCGTCGGTCAATGGACTGCCGACGCGTTTGACTTTCGTCACGGCGCACTCCTAGGACAATAATGACAGCCCCGGATTCTGAAATATGTTTTTTTATATATCCGCCGGTCGGCTGGATTTTTAACCGGTCGGTACACCAGCGCATCGTAATATTCGGGCTTGGGTAGCCTTTACCAATTAAAAGCACCCAAAAGGATTTGTCGGCGTCTGGCACCGTTCGCGCCACGGTAATGGGTAGACCTAAGCTTTTTGCAGCATTGTCAATTTGGCGCGTCACCTCATTTAGATGAGCAATAACCATCGGGCTTTCGACCAGCGTGTCATTCGATACGATGTGTACTGGGCGAGTCCGCGCGGATGGCGGGATGGACAATAATGCCTCGAAAACGCCATGTGCGACTACCGTACTGTCCTTACCGCCTGAAAAACCGACAATCCAAGGAAAATGTTGATTTGTTGCCAAATACTCTGCTTTAATATTTTGGACGATACCATCCCAACGTACTTCAATAGGTTCATCATCGGGCACCCATAATTCTGCTGTGCTCATAGCTTCAATTTTTGAAAAACCGCAATGCTAGATTGTCTCATAGGCACGCGGCTCTCGGGGCTGACGATTCCCAAAAATGCAGGGATAGAAAGAATATCGGGACTCTAACGACAATATATAGGGCTTTTGCATTTTGTTGCGAATATTTCAACAAGGTGCAAAGGCGGCGATATCGTCTCCCGCCAAGGTGTTTTTACGTCATGAAATATCCGCGCTCATATTCACGCTGAACTAGAGTGACGCTTACTGAACACTCGTGAAAGTAGTATGTGGTTAGGAATTGGGGAGACATTACTGATCAGGCACGTAGCGCAGCATCAATCTTTGCCAATGCTGTCTGCTGTTTCATTTTTTGGTGAAGACTTGGATAACGACTACAATAACCTCCTTTCAATACTTCTTCTAACGACGCATGTAATTTGCATTTCGCAGAGTCAAGCGCGAATCTGATCAACCCAAGTGTCTTAGTGTGCGGCACAAATCCAGTTGCCTTTCGCAATGTCTCCGACGTCATGTTCACGTCTCGAATGTGCCCGAGATCATAGAGGATGGCCGCAGTTAGTACCATGTCTGCTTCCTCCTGGGTCTCAAACCCCATACGGATAGCCATTTTTGCAGCAGCGACTGTCTTGGCGATCAGTCCGCTTGGATACGTATAGCGTTGACTGCCACCGAAACAGCTTAGGAAGGGCAAAAAAATCGCAGCATCCGAAAAGACACTTTCAAGCAACTGCCGCAGTTTCTGCGTCTGAATAAAGCGAGTCAGTTCTCGGAGCTCATCTAACTTTGTCGGTAACGCACATACCGCGCGAGGCATTAAATCTAAATACGAGCCTGGTGTAACTGCTTCGGTACGTAAACGCATCACTTCGGCCGTCAGTGTTCCACTTATGGAAACAGTGACCACGTCTACGAGCATAACCTGCCAATTTGTGAATGACTCCAGTTTAATGTCCGGCCGCGAAATCCGAGCGCTAATCGATCCCTCGGCGTTATTCAGTGTGCAAAGAATCGCGCCATTCGCATCTCGACGAAAATTAGTACCGCGACACCAAACCTGTTCGAGATATCCTTTAGGGAATACTAAGCTCAGCGAAAAACTCGGAACATCAGTGATAGCGTGATTCGCATATTGAATGAAGTGTTGAAGTTCAGTCGCCATTATTTATCCTTAGTTATCTTGTGCTTTCACAGCTCACTCGAAGGACTTGCCGAGTCCACTTGGTCGCATTTCCGCATTGTGGCTTTCTTCTTACTACCCCGCGTTGTCGCAGGTAATGTCGCTACTGTGGCGATCGGATGGATGGAATTTGCCAATAAGCGTTCAAATGCACTGCCATCCTGCCGGGTCAGATTGGGCACATAACGCGAATACACCCGAAACAACATCTCTGTCGTGGTGTGCCCCAGTTGCCGTGCGATCCATTCTGGATTTTCGCCTGCTCCCAGCCACAGCGTTGCAGCGGTATGGCGAGTTTGGTATGGCCGGCGTTTGGTCAAGCCAAGATGTCTTAACAAGGGATACCAGACGCGGTTAGTGACATTCTTGTTATCGAGCGGTTGCCCTTCCCTATTACAAAACACATAGGCGGAACATTTTCCTGTTTTCTCAAATTGCCGCAGCATCGCCTGGTAGACAGGCTCTGACATGGCAATGTCGCGCCGGGAGCCGTCTGTTTTAGTTTGGTCGTCTTCTCCCATCACAATGGTTTCTCGGACCATGATGATGCGGCGGTCGAAATCGACGTATTTCCATTTCAGGCCATCGATTTCACCAGTGCGCATCCCCGTGAAAAAACGTACGATGTAGTAGTCTGTGAAGTCGACACGCACAGCCGCAAGAATCCGGTTGACCTCGTCCAGCGTGAATGGAGCGATATCGGTACGTGCAACCTTCAGGCTTTTAATGTTTCGATAAGGCGTGCTAAAGTTAAACCGGTCGGCCGCCTCATTCAGAATCATCCGCAAGGGCGTCAAAATATGATTGATTCTAGTGGCTGTAAGACTCTCCTTGTTTTTATTCCCCGGAACTTTGGCAAGTGAAGAGCGAAATTTAAGGATGTCTGCTTTAGTGATTTGGTCGACAGCCTTATCCGCAAATGTCGGGATCAGGTGTTTGTCCAACGTGCCTCGCACGGTTTCGCGATAGCTACGGCGCCAGCGAACTTCATTTTCGCCGAACCATTCCTCGGCAAAATCTTTGAACGATATGGCTTCGGAAGTTTGAGCAGGCTGCGCATTAGAAGTGCGTCCTTGTATAGGATTCGCTCCCTCGGACTCAAATTTCAGCGCCTGCTTACTTTCAGGGAAGTAGCTTCGGTAATTGAACGTTCCTAAGGTGATCTCTGCTTCGATCCGCTTTAACAGTAGTTCCACCTTCTTGCGGTTTTCGCTGGTATCCAATAAAGCGGTTTGCTCGCGACAGCGTTTTCCTTTGTATGGGAAGTCGAGTTGCAAACGGCCGGTTTCGGGGCGAACTCTCACTTTACCCATGGCATACGCTCCCGTTCGCCATCGGAATGCTCAAGGCGTTGGCCATGGACGATTTGCCGATATCGCGCTCAACAGCTTCCCAAAGAAACAAGATTTTTCTGCCGCCGAAGGGCCTGATGTAGTGCACTCCTTCCAGTAGCACGCTGTCTTTCAGGCGCTCCCGAATAGTTCGAGCGTCATATTTAATGCGAGCCGAAAGTTCTTCCGTTGTAAGGTATGTACCTTGCATGCTAGTCTCTCCTATCAGGTGATAATCAAAACAATCATTCGATACGAAAATTTATCGCTCTATGATTAATATTATCATCCAAAGATTACTTTGCAAGTCGTTTGATAGTTTTTATTATCAAACGATGCATATGGACAACAGGCGAACAATGATTAGGTTCAAGCTCGCAGAGCAAATAGAAAAGAAACAATTTCAGGAAGGCCGACGCATCACGGTGCAAGAAGTAGCAACTGCTACAGGAATTAACCGAATGACGCTTTCGAAAATCCTGAATCAGCGTGGCTATAGCACGGGGACGGAAATCGTTGACAAGCTTTGTGAATACTTCAACTGTCGTGTGGAAGATTTACTGGAATACACGCCGTCCGATGGCTTGGACGCAGGAGAAAGTTAAACGAGAAGAGCCATGGAAGCGGGCTTGGAAGATGCAGTCTGTTCTTGGGACATCGATGACCAAGGGTCATACTGAACAAGAAGGGAAATTCGCTATTTTTATAGCCGTCACAGATTCGTCACAGGCTTGTCACAACGCGATTAAAGTTAGCGATCACTATCACTAAGAGGCTTGAAATTTTGGCGCGCCTGACACGATTCGAACGTGCGACCACTGCCTTCGGAGGGCAATACTCTATCCAGCTGAGCTACAGGCGCGTTGGGGGATGCATAAGAATCTTGAAGGATACCTTTTTTCTTCTTTGCCGTCCATGGAAACGATGAGCAAATCGTTCCAAATGGATAGTATTCCGTCTATAATCAAGCGTTTGGCTACTTACTAATTGCACAGTGGCATCCCCGATCGCTTTCGGACCTGTGCGCACTGGCCTGCCGGTTTAAAAATTGTCTTGAGGGAATAATGAGCGACGCACACAAAGACCACCAACCCCTGATTAAAACTCCGAAGCAATTGATCGCTGTAGTAGCTGCGGCCTTTATCGTACCGATCCTGTGCATCGTGCTGCTGACGAAGTTTGTCACGGGCGAGAAAGGCGGCAACGCCGGTCTGTCCAAGGAACAGGTCGCTGAAGCGACGGCTGAGCGTATCCGTCCGGTCGCTGACGAGGGCTTTACCCTGCAGGTGGCTGGCGGTGCGCGTCAGTTGCAGGCAGGCGATGGCGTCTACAAGGCCGTGTGCGCAACCTGCCACGAAGCTGGCCTGGCTGGCGCACCGAAGGTAGGCGATAACGGCGCCTGGTCAGCCCGCATCGCACAAGGCTATGACACCCTGCTGTCACATGCGATCAAGGGTATCCGCGGCATGCCGGCCAAGGGCGGCAATCCGGATCTGGATGACGTGGAAGTGGCACGCGCAGTCGTGTTCATGGCAAATAAATCGGGCGCCAGCTTCAAGGAACCGGCAGCCAAAGGCGACAGCGCGGCAGCCAAGCCCGCCGCTGAAACGACCACTGCTCCTGGCGCTGCACCCGCAGGCGCTCCGGCCGGTGCCGTTCCGCCAGCGACTGCTCCCGCTGCTGCCACAGCGCCCGCCGCAGCTTCGGCCGATGCAGGCAAGAAGCTCTACGAATCCGCTTGCGTGGCTTGCCATGGCGCCGGCATAGCAGGCGCACCGAAGTTTGGTGACAAGACTGCCTGGGCACCGCGCCTGAAGAAAGGCATGGATGCCCTCCACACCAGCGCGCTGAAAGGCTTGAATGCCATGCCCGCCAAGGGTGGCTCGTCGGCTTCCGACGCCGAAGTCAAGGCTGCTGTCGATTACATGGCCGCCGCCGCCAAGTAATCCTGCACCACACAGTAAAAAGCCGGCTGCGTGCCGGCTTTTTTATTGGCCAGACACCTTATTGGCGCGGTGCAGCCCCTGCCGATTTTTTATCGGTTACGCCTGGAATATCCCGGGTCTGGCGGCCAAATTTCCCTTTCAGCTCGTCGATGCCGGACTGCGGCTTGGCGAGTTCTTTCAAGTCGGCGCGATCCCCGCGCTTTTGCGCCGTATTCACATCCATTTTCTTGTCACGCCGTTCCACCAGACCGGGATTGGCTTCGTCATCGCGGTTGAATGACCAGGCGAGCATTGGTTTTCCCATCGGCAGCTTGTCGGCAAGCTGGCCTTCCTGTCCCGTATTCCAGAAATGCCAGGTCTTGCCATAGCTATTCATCTTGGATTTCATCAGCGATTTTTCCGCCGCGTCGGGAATGCCGGGCGCCATTAATTGCCCGCTCAGGATTTCGCCATTATGCGGATGCCAGTATTGCCTTTCCTCTTCCGGCAGAGTTTCGAAGAGTTTCTCGGAAATGATGTATTCCACGCCATTCATCTTGGCATTCCTGGCATTCCCGTCAAAAAGTACACACTGGGCGAAGTCTTCATTGACCTGGCGGCAGTAATGATGCGCTTCCATTTGCTGTTCCGGATGCTCTTTAAGGGGATGGAATCCCACCAGATAGATATCAAAACCTTCCATCGGTGCATTGCCTTGCAGCGCCTTGGCGCCAGCTTCAAGTGTCCTGGTTTTGACCGATTTGCTCTCGCCCGGAGTTGCGGTTTTGGATTGCACCGACTCTTGCGCGCTGGCGCCCGAGATGCCGGTGCATGTCATCAAAAGCAGGTACGACATGGCAGCAATGGCTTTACCGGACAGGCTCATTTCGCTCCTCCAGGCAATTTGAGAATGGGATCGGGGATTGCGCTTCCTTCTTATCGACGGCGGCAGCTATCGTAAGTTCTAAAATTGCAACAAATACAGAGAAGAGCGTTGAAGGGCTTGCACTGAAACCGCCGCGCAGTGGAGGATTGCGCAGTGCCGAATTGACCTGCTGCGGCGAGGTGAGCGTGCTTTATCGGTACGCCAAGCTTCGCTTCGCTTGCCTGGATGATTGCCTTGGCTGATTACGGCTTGGAACGTTTTCGAGCGATTGCTTTCTTCAGAGCGAAGGCGCTTACCGCACCCAGAACGCCGACTGCCAGCAGCTTGCGCGTGGTCAGCTTGGGAGCTGAAACTTTCTTGCCCAGCATCGACATGCCGCGCATGACCAGCGGCAGGGCTAGCGGCAACAGTGCCGCCAATCCGGCGGGCTCGCTGTTCTCCTGTTTTCGAGTGCGCAGCAATGCCAGCCCGGCCAGGGCCAGACCGCCTGCGCCTTTTACCAGGGTGCCGGGACGCAGGCCAGCGATCAGGATCTCGCGCGATTCTGCCACGCGCTGACGATGAATGGCGGCCTGTGCTACCAGCTCGCGTTTACGATCGATCGGTTTCATGGGCGGCTCACTGCAGGGCGTCGCGATCACTGCGCAATTCCGCCATGGTCAAAGGCAGCGAGAGGCGATCATCGCGAATCAGGGCGCGCGCATACATGACAATGCCCAGGGTAACGAGGGTATAAAAACCGGCGACGATCGCTAGGATTTTCCAGCCCAGGCTATCCCAGGCCAGCATTACGACCAGCCCGGTCCAGCAAGCCAGCGCGAAAAACGCTGCCAGCACGCCAATGGCGAAGAACACTGCCAGCTTCAGCAGTACGCCACGCACATCGGCCAGCTCCAGCGCCGCGAGTTCGATGCGGCACAGCAGCAAGCCCATCAGGTTACGCCCCATTCCTGCCAGACCGGCCAGAATGCCGGGGCGCAGTGGTTCTTCGTCCGCGTAGTCGGTTGAATTGACTGGCATGCGGCAACCGGCTTATTTACGACCGATCAGCATGCCAACCACCAGCCCGACGCCGGCAGAAATGGCCACTGCTTTCCAGGGATTATCCTTAACGAAGCTATCGGTATTGCTGGCCAGTTCCTTGCCGGTTTCCATGGCGGCAGTCTGCAATTCCTGGGTCCGCTGCGCAGCGGCGTCGAGCAATTCCTGTCCTTTGGCGCGCAACTCATCGGCACGCTCGCCGGTGGCTACGCTGGCTTCGCGGAACAGTTGCTGGGCATCGCGCACCAGGCTTTTCATGTCGTTGCGCACAGTTTTGTAGCTGGAAGCAGTCATGCTGATTCTCCGTATAGAAATGAAATTGTCGGTCTCATCATACTCAGCACAGCTATTGCCGGCAAGTCGGGGACACCATTTCAAGCATTAATCTTCATCATGCGCAAAACTCCAGGCGTGTTCCAGGAGGCGCGCAGGGAGATGGCAGTAAGTAATTACTTAGCTTCAGGAATTGAAACCAGGCGGCTTTTGCTGATGCAGCCGATACCAGATCAGGCCCAGCCACTCATGCAAGGCATAATAACTGGTCTGCATGCCAGTCGCCCCCGGCAGCCAGGCCCTGCGGGATATGCGCTCGGTGGTGGTAAAGACGGTCGGCGCGGGCTGTACCGTCATGCCGAATTGTTCAAAGGCGCCACGGGCGCGCGGCATATGCAAGGCGTCCGTCACCAGCACGATTTGTTTCACGCCGGCGTCGTGCAACAGCTTTGCCGAAAACTGGGCGTTTTCCGCGGTATTGTCGGACTTGTTCTCGATCCAGCGTACCGGCACGCTCATTTCATCTTGCAGAATCCTGGCCATCATTTCCGCCTCGCTGCCCGCACGGCCATCCGGCGCACCGCCACTGACCAATACCGGCAGGCCGGTAGCACGCTGCAGATAGGCGCCATAGCGCAGGCGCCCGAGGGTCGTCATTTTCGGAATATCCTGGCCGCCATACTCGGGTGCATCCAGTATGCGCCCGCCACCCAGCACGACGATGGCTTGCGCCTTGATCTGCTCGACTGAGGCGAGTGGCGGATTCTGGTTTTCCAGCGGGCGCGCGAGCAAGCGGGCACCGACGCCGGTACTGAAGATGGTTAACAGCGCGAGCCCGGCTGCGCTTATCGCCA
>Ga0366780_1056_pt1 | contig 16964 bp, 9 predicted proteins | sample BONcelN113001E11_FD_207073 | JGI IMG/M metagenome (GOLD analysis project Ga0366780, IMG submission 207073) | Enriched cells from coal bed in the Powder River Basin, Montana, United States - BONCAT cells N11 rep2 HSBNCT.N11.300.1.E11 ...
GCTATTACGAAGGCCATTTGCTGCTACCGAACGGCACAAGGCATAACCGGGCCTTTATTTGTTGGCTTTGATACCCATGCCTTATCTGAACCGGCCTTCATATCAGTGGTAGAGGTACTTGCAGCCAATGGCGTGCAAACACGGATTGCCAAAGATATGAACTATACCCCGACGCCGGGGGTGTCACATGCGATTCTAGCATACAACAAAGGCAGAAAGGACGGGCTTGCAGACGGTATTGTCATTACACCGTCGCATAATCCGCCTGATAACGGAGGCATCAAATACAATCCGCCGAATGGCGGCCCGGCTGACACGGCTGTCACCAAGTGGATTGCCGACAAAGCCAATGATTTCTTAAAGAACAGCAACAGAGAAATCCGGCGTATGCCTTATGAACAGGCACTGAAAGCAGATCATGTACGCGCCTGCGATTTTATTCAGCCTTATGTTGACGATTTGAAGAATGTTATTAATATGGAAGAAATCAAAGCGGCAGGTCTTAGACTGTGCGCAGATGCTCTCGGCGGCGCAGGTCTCGGCTATTGGCCGGCGATAGCCGAGACGTACGGCATAGATATTGACCTGCTTAATAATTATCCTGATCCGACTTTTGGTTTTATGCATGTGGACAGCGACGGCAAAATCCGCATGGACTGCTCGTCACCCTATGCTATGGCCGGACTCATTGACTTAAAAGATAAATATGATCTTGCTTTCGGCAATGATCCTGATTTTGACCGCCATGGGATTGTTACCCGCAGTGCCGGACTGCTAAATCCCAACCATTACCTCTCAGTGGCCATTTCCTATCTGTTCCAGGACCGCAAAGGCTGGCGGAAGGATGCGGCAATCGGTAAAACACTTGTCAGTTCCTCGATGATTGACCGCATTGCGAAAGGCCTGGGCAAAACACTGGCAGAGGTTCCTGTTGGCTTCAAGTGGTTTGTTGACGGGCTAATGGATGGCTCCATTGGCTTTGGCGGTGAAGAAAGCGCTGGCGCCTCATTCCTCCGCAAGGACGGAACGGTGTGGACCACCGATAAAGACGGGATTATTCTCTGTCTGCTGGCTGCGGAGATTACGGCAAAAACCGGGCGGGATCCCGGACAGCATTATCAGGAGCTAACCGCCAAGTTCGGCACGCCCGCTTATGAGCGCATGGATGCGGGCGCCAGCCCGCGGCAGAAAGCGGTCCTGGCTACACTTTCAGCGCAGCAGGTGACAGCTGATACGCTGGCAGGCGAGAAGATCACCGCTAAGCTTACTAAGGCGCCAGCCAATAATGCAGACATCGGGGGCCTAAAGGTTTGCACCGAAAATGGCTGGTTTGCGGCACGCCCCTCCGGTACGGAAGACGTGTACAAAATATACGCGGAAAGTTTTAAAGGCGCCAGGCATCTTACGCAGATTCAGGAGGAAGCAAAGCAGATCGTCGCTGACACCTTTGCAGAGGCAGGAGTATAACGTGCTTAATTTGTTCTTTGAAGGGTGGGCATAGGACATGGATAAACTGCCGGTGATTACCGACTATGATGTTCATTTGTTTCACGAAGGGCGTCATTTTAGAAGCTACAATATGCTAGGGGCTCATTTTATCGTGACGCCGGACGGTACACAGCAAGTGCAGTTCGCTGTCTGGGCGCCTCATGCCAAACAAGTTTCGGTAGTAGGTAATTTTAACTCCTGGAATGGTGCGGCCCATAAAATGAGTAAAATTAAGGATTCCGGGATATGGCGGCTGGTCGTTCCCGCCCTTGCGGTTGGCGATATCTATAAGTACGAAGTTGTTACCAAGCGCGGCAAACGTTTACTGAAAGCCGATCCCTTTGCTTTTGCCGCGGAAATGCGGCCAGGGACCGCATCGGTTATTCAAAGCAGCGAAGGATACATTTGGCACGATGAGGCTTGGGTCGCCGGGCAAAAGAGTGCCGCCGCCAATGGTCCTATTGTCATTTATGAAGTACACCTGGGATCTTGGAAGCAAAGCGAGCAGGGTGTTTTTCCGTCATACCGTGATTTGGCGCGTGAACTGATCGACTATGTATGTAAAATGGGCTTTACGCATATTGAACTTATGCCGCTGGCGGAACATCCGCTGGATGCTTCCTGGGGGTATCAAGCCACCGGCTATTACGCGCCTACCAGCCGTTATGGAAAACCTGACGATCTCCGGTATTTTATTGACTGCTGCCATCAGCGCGGCATTGGTGTCATCATGGACTGGGTGCCAGGACACTTCTGCAAAGATGATCATGGGCTAAGAGCCTTTGACGGGACCAAGCTATTTGAAGGTGATGACGCCAAGCGAGCGGAAAACCTTGGCTGGGGCACCTTGAATTTTGATTTTTCACGACCTGAGGTTTGGAGTTTTTTAATTAGCAATGCTTTATATTGGATGGATTTCTTCCATATTGACGGGTTGCGGGTGGATGCGGTAGCCAATATGCTGTATCTGGACTATGGGAGAGAAGCCGGTGATTGGACAGCTAACCGCTTTGGCGGCAGAGAAAATCTGGAGGCTGTCGATTTTTTCAAGAAACTCAATGAGGCTGTACATCTGCATTATCCCTCTTGTCTGATTATTGCCGAGGAATCAACGGCTTGGCCTGCGGTTACCCGTCCGGTTCATTTGGGCGGTCTTGGCTTTGATTATAAGTGGAATATGGGCTGGATGAATGACCTGCTTCGCTATATGTCGCATGATCCGGTGCACCGGAAGTGGCATCACAATTTATTGACCTTCTCACTTACCTATGCGTTTGCCGAAACCTATATGCTGCCTCTTTCTCACGACGAAGTTGTGCACGGCAAAAAGTCGCTATTGGATAAGATGCCGGGAGAGTACTGGCAGAAATTTGCCAATCTCAGAGCCTTTTACGCATATTTCATAGCTCACCCCGGCAAGAAACTGCTGTTCATGGGCGGAGAGTTTGGTCACTATGCTGAATGGCAGGAGTGGAGGGGGCTTGACTGGCAGCTTCTTGACTATGAGATGCATAAAAAAATGCAGTTATTTACTGAAAAACTTTTTCATATGTATCGGCAAGAGCCGGCTTTGTGGGAATTGGATCACAGCTGGCAGGGCTTTGAGTGGATCGACTGCAATGACTCAGATCATAGTGTAATTGCTTTCCTGCGCCTTTCGGCAAAAGGAGAGGCCATCATTGCCGTGTGCAATTTCACGGCGGCAGTTTATCGCGAATACCGGATCGGTGTTCCTCAGCCAGGCTGTTATAGGGAAGTGCTTAATAGTGATAGTCCGGACTTCGGAGGTTCCGGGCATGGTCAAAAAACACTCCAGGCGGAACGGCTGGAGTGGCATGGTCGTGAATACTCGCTTGCTATGACTTTGCCGCCGTTAACAACGATATTTCTAAAGGCGGATAACAGGTCAACGAGTTGATAATGATAAGGGGGGGATGAGATGAACACCATACTTTTTGCTGCTTCGGAAGCTAGTCCGTTCATCAAAACAGGGGGGTTGGCCGATGTCATCGGATCACTGCCAAAAGAACTTATCAGGCAGGGGGCCGATATCAGGGTTATTCTCCCCAAATATGACAGTATCCCTGACTATTGGAAGCTAAGAATGGAACATGTGTGCCATTTTAACGTTCCCGTAGGCTGGAGGCAGCAGTACTGCGGCATAAGCAGTCTGTGCCAAGACGGCGTTACCTATTATTTTGTCGATAACGAGTATTATTTTAAACGGAGCAATACTTACGGCTACTATGATGACGCTGAGAGGTTTGCTTTTTTCTGCCGGGCGGTATTGGAGGCGCTGCCCAAGCTCGACTTTAAGCCACAGATAATTCATTGCCATGATTGGCATACAGCGGTCATCCCGCTCCTTCTCCACGCCCACTACCGGCAGGAGCCGGGTTACGCAAACTTACATACAGTACTGACTATTCATAATCTGCATTACCAAGGCATTTTTCCTGCAGGTGTGCTGGGGGATTTATTAGATTTGGACGAAAGGGAATACTTAACCCATGACAAGGTGGAGTTTTATGGGGGTGTGAACTTTCTTAAAGCAGGTATCGTTTATAGCGATGTCATTACCACCGTGAGCAAAAGCTATGCGCAGGAAATTCTGACTCCGGAATATGGTGAAAATCTTGATGGCCTGCTAAGAGAGCGCAAGCGGGATCTTACCGGGATTGTCAATGGTATCGACTATGATTACTACAATCCTGCTAGTGATGGTGTAATTGCGGCAAATTATACCTGGCGCTCTGCGGGGCGCAAACGCCAGAGTAAACTCAAGCTTCAGGAATTCCTCGGCCTGCCGGTCGATGTCAATATTCCGGTGATTGGCATAGTTACACGAATGGTTCCCTCCAAAGGACTGGATTTGGTTGCCGAAGTTCTGGATGAAGTGGTGAAGCTGGGGGTTCAGGTTGTAGTGCTTGGTACCGGCGATGAAAAATATGTGAATATGTTTACCGTCGCAGCCCATAACAATCCGGACAAGGTATCAAGCAATATCTATTTTGAGGAAAATTTGGCTCATAAAATTTATGCCGGATCCGATATGTTTCTGATGCCTTCTTTATTTGAACCGTGCGGGATTGGACAAATGATTGCTCTTAGATACGGCAGCATTCCGGTTGTTCGGGAAACTGGAGGGCTAAAAGATACCATCATCCCCTATAATGAATATACTGGTGAAGGAAATGGCTTTGTTTTTTCCCGATACCAGGGCCAGGATATGCTGAATGCAGTGCAGCGCGCGCTTGCCGTCTACCGGGATGCGGATCAATGGAAGAAGGTTGTGTATAGCGCAATGCGCAGTGATTACAGTTGGTGCAAGTCTGCGCAAGAGTACCTGTCGCTTTACAAACGGTTATGCGGATAGTATATCCCGGACGGAATGGCTGGCTGGGGCTTGCCGGCCGTAAGATGATAAGGAGTTGAAGTATGGATATTGACCGGGAGCAGTTCAAAACGGCCTTTATCGACAGGCTGCAATCCATTAGCGGCACAAGCCTCGAAGAGGCGACTATGGCAGATAAATATGCCGCGCTTGCCAGTTTAATTAAAGACTATATAGGCAAGCGCTGGGTGAATAGCAACAAAGCGTATTATGCCAAAGGCGACAAACAGGTTTATTATTTCTCCATCGAATTCCTGCTCGGCCGCCTGCTGGAAACTAACTTATATAATCTTGGCATTAGAGACCAGTGGGTAGACGCGCTTGCCGAATTAGGTATTAAATTCAGCGACCTTGAACAAGAAGAGCATGACGCCGGTCTGGGCAATGGGGGGCTTGGGCGGTTGGCGGCCTGTTTCCTCGACTCGCTGGCTTCGCTCCAATTGCCAGGGCATGGCTGCGGCATCCGCTATAAGTATGGCCTGTTTGAACAGAAAATTATTGATGGGCAGCAGATTGAGCGCCCGGATAATTGGCTCAAAAACGCTTACGCCTGGGAATACCGTAAGTCGGATAAAGCGGTAGAAATTAAATTCGGCGGACAGCACGGCACGGTTCGGGCTGTTCCCTACGATATTCCTATCGTCGGCTATCAGAATAATACTGTCAATACGCTGCGTCTCTGGAGCGCCGAGGCGCTGGACAGCGGCCTGGACTATGATTCATTTAATCAGGGCAATTACTCGAAAGCAATGGAATATAAATATTCTGTTGAAGCGATTACCGAAATTTTATATCCTGACGATAATCATTACGCCGGTCGCCTGCTGCGCCTCAAGCAACAATATTTCTTTGTGTCAGCCGGGCTGCAAAGTATCATCCGCTATCACAAAAAGCATGCGGCGGGTGTTAAAAACCTGCCGGAACGGGTGGCTATCCACATCAACGATACCCATCCGGCATTGGCGGTGCCGGAACTCATGCGCATTCTTATGGATGACGAGGGACTGGGCTGGGATGAAGCCTGGCGCATTACCGTCAATACCATAGCATATACCAACCATACCATATTACCGGAAGCGCTTGAGAAGTGGCCTATTGAGATTTTCCGCGACCTGCTGCCCCGCATCTATGATATTGTTCAGGAAATAAATGAGCGTTTCTGCCGTAACCTTTGGAACGTCTATCCCGGTGAGTGGGAGCGCATCGGTAAAATGGCTATTATCGCGAACGGCCAGGTTCATATGGCTCATCTGGCTATTGCCGGCAGCCGCAGCGTAAACGGCGTCGCCAAGATTCATACCGAGATACTGAAGAAAGACGTGCTAAATCTCTTCTACCAATTTTTCCCTAATTGGTTCAGCAATAAGACCAACGGGATCACCCATCGCCGCTGGCTGCTCAAAGCCAATCCGGAGCTGGCCAAACTGATTACCTCCTTCGTCGGCGACAGCTGGATACGGCATCCCGGCGACCTTCATTTGCTGCAAAACCACATGGGCAGGCCTGTGTTCCTCAAACAGCTCATGCGCGTTAAGCGGCAAAGAAAAATATTGCTGGCCAAATATATTAAAGAACACTATAACATTGATGTGGATATAAATTCGATTTTTGATATTCATGTTAAACGCATACATGCTTATAAGCGTCAACTGCTGAATGTTCTGCGGATCATGGAACTGTATAATCGCCTGAAAGCCAATCCGGACCTCGATATTGTACCCCGCACCTTCATATTCGCCGGCAAGGCGGCGCCAGGCTATTTACTGGCGAAAAAAATAATACAGCTTATTAATGCCGTTGCTGCCGTGGTGAATAACGATAAGACAATCCGCAACAAGATCAAGGTCGTTTTTATGGAGAATTACAGTGTATCTCTGGCTGAATTAATTATTCCGGCGGCTGACGTAAGTGAGCAGATTTCCACTGCCAGCAAAGAGGCTTCCGGTACCGGCAACATGAAGTTCATGATGAACGGCGCAATTACCGTAGGGACACTGGACGGCGCTAATGTGGAAATCCGGGAGGAAGTCGGCGACGATAATATTATCATTTTCGGCCTAACCGCAGAAAAGGTCATTGAATACTGTCAAACACCGGTCTGCAAACCGAGCGAGTTGTGCGACGCCAACGTATCCCTCACACAACTGTTAAATCAGCTGGTCGATGGCTCGCTGCCGGTACCCAAGGATGAGTTTAGGCCGGTCTATGATTATCTGCTGCACGGTGCCGGCGAGTTCTTTGAGCTGATGGATTTGCCGTCGTATCTGGAAGCGCATGCTAAGGTTGATGCGCTGTATCGCGATAAAGAAAAATGGTTTGGCATGGTGGCCCTTAATATAGCTCACTCCGGTGCCTTTTCCAGTGACCATACCGTCACCGAATATGCAAACGGCATCTGGAATATGAAACCGGCTAGAGTCAGGATATTGGCCTGAGTATGTACTGATGGCAGGTGATAAACATGGACCGCATTCGGCTTCACCACAATTCTCATGCAGCTTTTTACCGCAGCCCCTTTGGGGCTGCTCTGTGTAATCAGGCCATCACACTGCGGATCACAGTTGCGGCGAATATCGCTGACATTCATGCGCAGCTATGTTTATGGGCAGATGATGATATCAAGTATTTTTCAATGAGTCTGAGCGAAGAGACGGCAAAGCACCGTGTCTATGAATGCGTAATCAAAACGCCGGCTGATCCGTGTCTGCTCTGGTATTATTTCATCCTGCAAACAGCGGAAGGCCCGGTTTACTACGGCAATAACGAACAGCAAGCGGGCGGCGCCGGCCAAACATACCAGGTGCCGCCGCCTGCCTACCAAATTACCGTTTATCAAGACGGCGCTTCTGCGCCTGAGTGGTTTACGCGCGGCATTGTCTACCAAATATTTGTGGACCGTTTCTACAATGGCCTGCCTGACGGACAGATCTTAAATCCGAAGAAGGGGAGTTTAATTCATCCCCATTGGGACGACGATCCGATCTATGTCAGAGACCGGGAAACAGGCAGAATTCTGGCGTATGACTTTTTCGGCGGCAATCTGGCAGGCGTTCAGGCAAAGCTTGATTACCTGGAAGAGCTTGGCGTCAGTGCCATCTATCTGAATCCTATTTTTGAATCGCCAAGTAATCATAAATATGATACTGCCGACTACAAAAGTGTGGATGCTATGTTCGGCACGCTGGATACCTTCCGCAGCCTATGTGCAGAGGCGGCACGGCGAGGCATTTCTATTATTCTGGATGGTGTCTTCAGCCATACCGGCAGTGACAGCATCTATTTTAATAAACAGGGAAGATATCCGGTTGTCGGCGCGTTTCAGTCGGTAGAATCTCCTTATTATGACTGGTACCGTTTTCGTAACTATCCTCACGAATATGATTCATGGTGGGGCATCGATACCATGCCCAATGTAAATGAACTTGAACCGTCCTACCTTGATTTTGCGGTCCGCAGCCGTGATAGCGTGGTGCGTTATTGGCTGGACCAGGGAGCTAAGGGATGGCGACTGGATGTCGCGGATGAACTTCCTGATGGTTTTATCAAGGAATTACGCACGGCAGTGAAGTCAACCGATCCCAGTGCGGTGATTATTGGCGAGGTTTGGGAAGATGCGTCCCATAAACTGAGCTATGGCAGCCTGCGGCAGTACCTGGGGGGAGACGAGCTGGATTCGGTTACTAATTATCCCTTCCAATCAGCTGTTTTGGATTTTATCCTTGGCAGGATTGACGCGGCGAGGGTAGATCAGGTTCTAATGAGCCTTTACGAGAATTATCCCAGGAACAGTTTTTATAGTGCATTGAATCTTTTGGGCAGCCATGATGTGCCCCGCGTGCTTACTGCTTTGCAGGCAGAAGTGCTGCCAGGCCTGGATGCCGGGCAGATTGCGAAACTTCGCCTCAAGCTGGCTGCTGTTTGGCAAATGACCTTTCCCGGAGTTCCCTGTATTTATTACGGCGATGAAGCAGGTCTGACAGGGGGAGCCGATCCGGAAAACCGGCGTACTTTTCCCTGGGGCAGGGAAGATAGTGAACTGCTGGGCTGGTATAGAAAAATTACGGCTATTCGCCGTCAATATGCTGTGCTGCAGAGCGGTGACTGGCATTCGCTTGTTTGGCATCCGGATGTGTATGGATACATCCGGGAAACGCCGGAAAACACCGCTATTATATTGCTAAACCGCTCTTTGCAGGAGATACATGTAAACCTGGATAACCCCCTGTGCCGGGGCTTATTTTATAGCGTCCTGGCCGGTGATACCGAGGTGGTTTTTGGCGGCGGCACGGTTGTCCGGTTGGCGCCGCTGGAGCCTAAGCTGTTTGTCAGGCAGGTGGAGGTAGGCAGCAGAGATTGCGGTATATTGCTTCATCTCACCTCGCTGCCCGGTCCGCACGGTATTGGTGATATGGGTGAAAGCGCCTGCCGTTTTATCGATTTCCTGCAGGCCGGCCGGCAGAAGTATTGGCAGATGCTGCCGCTGAATCCGCCAGGAAAAGGGGATTCTCCTTATAACGCTTTTTCCGCTTTTGCCGGTAATCCGCTGCTAATCGCTCCGGACTTGCTGATAAAAGAAGGGCTTTTGTCGGTGGAAGAGCTGAGCGCTGTTCGTATCCGTCTAGGTATTGATCAGTTGCCGGCCGACAAAGTTAATTTTGCGGCAGTTAAGCAATACAAGGAAGTATTGCTGCGCATCGCTTTTAAAAAATTTAGCCAGAACAGCGGAAACGGGGAAATCATTCGGTTCCGTGAAAATAATTCATTCTGGATTACCGATTTTGCCCGGTTTATGGCCTTGAAGAATCATTTTCAAGATCAGCCGTGGGTTGAATGGCCTGCCGAAGTTCGCGCAAGAGAGCCAAAGGCGCTGGATCATTATGCGGAGTTGCTCAAAGAGGAGATTGACTACCACACCTTTGTGCAGTTTCAATTCTGGCAGCAATGGGCACAGCTTGCCGACTATGCGCATGATAAAGGGGTTCGCATCATCGGTGACCTTCCCATTTTCATAGCTTACGACAGCTGCGACGTTTGGTCATATCCCCAGCTTTTCGATCTCGATGCTGTTGGGCGCCCCCAATCGGTAGCAGGCGTTCCTCCTGATTATTTCTCCGAAACCGGTCAGTTGTGGGGTAATCCCCTGTACCGCTGGCAGGAAGCGTCCAAAGATGACTACCGCTGGTGGCGCGAACGTCTTTCACTGCTTCTTAAGCAAATGGATGTCGTCAGGGTTGATCATTTCCGGGGTTTCGAAGCTTTTTGGGCTATTGACGCCCAGGCGGAGACCGCCCGTGAGGGGGCTTGGGTCAAGGGACCCGGACATTCTTTTTTCCGCGTTTTAGAACGGTATCTTGGTAAACTGCCGATTATCGCAGAAGACTTGGGAATGATTACACCAGAAGTTGCAGAATTGAGAGAAGCTGTTGGCTATCCAGGCATGAAGGTTCTGCAGTTCGCTTTTGGTTACTCGGCTGATGGCGGCCTCGCGCCAATCGGCTGCGAATATAACTCGGTCGTGTATCCGGGAACGCATGATAACAATACTACGCTCGGCTGGTATCGCCATATTGCCCAGACTGATCCTGGTACCATGAACTGCCTTAAGCAGTACCTGGGAGTTATTGACGAAGTGCCGGAACAGGAAATTGTTTGGCGTATCAATGAACTTGCCTATCAGTGCAAGTCCCGCACAGCGATTGTTGCCTTGCAGGACACTCTGATACTCGGCGAAGAGGCACGTATGAATAAGCCGGGAACAGTTGATGAAGACAACTGGAGCTGGCGCTGCCTGCCAACTCATCTTGGCCAAAACCTTTCAGATAAACTGGCAGCTTTAGCAGTAAAGTATGGGCGCGGCTAACAGGACAGGGAAAACGAATTAGAATCTTAAGGGAGAAAGATGGGGAGGGGAGCTCATGAAAGAAATGATTTCCTTTGATTATTCCTATGCATTGCCGTTTGTTACACAGCAAGAAATCCTTGATATGGAGCCGGCTGTTTTGCAGGCGCATACCATGCTTCATCAGAAAACAGGGTTAGGAAATGATTATGTGGGGTGGGTGGATTGGCCTCATGATTATGATAAGGACGAATTCGCGAGGATCAAGCAGGCAGCCGCCAAAATCATAGCTCAATCCGAGGTGCTTTTGATTATTGGCATCGGAGGCTCATATCTGGGAGCTAAATCGGCACTGGAGATACTAACCCATAGCTTTTACAATCAACTGCCTGCCGCAAACAGAAAAACCCCGGCAGTTTATTTTGTCGGCAACCAGCTTAGTTCGACCTATTTGACTGATTTGCTCGAAGTTTTGGAAGGCAAAGAGGTCTCAGTGAACGTAATTTCTAAATCCGGCACAACTACCGAGCCGGCTATCGCGTTTCGTATCATTCGAGAATACATGGAACACCGCTATGGCAAAGATGGGGCTCGGGAAAGAATTTTTGCCACGACCGACCGGGAGCGGGGCGCTCTGAAACAAATGGCAGATGAAGAAGGCTATGAGAGCTTTGTCATTCCTGATGACATTGGCGGCAGATATTCTGTTTTAACCGCTGTCGGCTTGCTGCCGATTGCCGCTGCGGGTATTGATATTGATCAGATCATGGCTGGCGCCCGCGAAGGACATAGCCTGTATTCGGATCCTTCTCTGGCAAATAATCCGTGTTACCAGTACGCTGTGCTGCGCAATCTTCTTTACCGCAAAGGGAAAAACGTGGAATTACTGGTAAATTATGAGCCTTCGCTTCAGTATTTTTCCGAGTGGTGGAAGCAATTATTTGGGGAAAGCGAGGGGAAGGAGCATAAAGGCATCTTTCCGGCTGCTGTCCACTTTACCACTGACCTCCATTCGATGGGGCAATATATTCAGGATGGTCTAAGAAACTTGTTTGAGACTGTTATTTACATAGAGCAGGCAGGGGCCGAACTGGTTGTGCGGCAAGAACAGAAGAATCTTGATGGGTTGAATTTCTTAGCCGGCAAGAGCCTGTCCTTTATCAATCAACGGGCTATGGAAGGAACCTTGCTTGCCCATGCTGATGGCGGCGTTCCTAATTTAGGAATCCGGGTGCCCCGGCTTGATCCCTATTATTATGGTCAGATGGTGTATTTCTTTGAAAAAGCCTGCGGTATCAGCGGCTATCTGCTGGGAGTCAACCCCTTTGATCAGCCTGGGGTGGAGGGCTACAAAAGGAATATGTTTGCACTCTTGGGGAAGACTGGTTTTGAAAAAGAAAGGGATGTCCTGGAGAGCAGGCTGGGCATACGTGGCTAGAGAAAAGCAGCTTGCTCCATATGCATACAAACATCTGTAGGTTTCGTGCTGTGCTGCAGGTGGGAACTTCATGCGTGTAAAGGAAAGGATCTACTATGAAAACGACAATTTATTATTTTTCTGCTACAGGGAATTCGCTGCATGTAGCTCAAATGATTGCCGGGAAGTTGGGTGAATGTAAGCTTATATCGATTCCGTCGTTGCGGCATGACCGGAGTATAGTCGCAGACACGGAACAGGTCGGCTTTGTATTCCCGATGCATTATTTTGGGCTGCCTCCCATCGTCAGGCAGTTTTTTGAAAAAGTGAATATGAAGCAGGTTACGTATTCGTTTGCTGTTGTAACGTCTGGCAGCAATCGTCATTTCAGCAGCACGTTGCAGCAGGTCGATACATTGCTGGAGCAAAAGGGCAAAAAGCTGGATGCCGGTTTTCATGTAGGCATGATTTCAAGTTATATACCGCTCTCTGACCTTCCGCCAGCAGCAAAAATGCATCAGAAGCTGGCTAAAGCGGATGAGAAGGTTCAGGCAATCGTAAACGCTGTCTTAGCCAAGCAGCGGATACGTGAGACAGAACCCCTGTGGATGCCCTTTGCGGCGATCAATCATTACTGGCGGAAAAATCTGCTGACACAGGCACACCGGAAGTTTAGCTGCAAGACATCGTGCACGTCCTGCAGCGTCTGCGAGCAGGTTTGCCCTGTGGGGAATATCCGGTTGGTTGACGGAAAACCCCAATGGGCGAATGATTGTCAGGAATGCCTGGCTTGCCTCCACTTTTGCCCGGTGCAGAGCATAGAATTCGGCGGACGCACGGCAGGCAGAAAACGGTATCACCACCCGAAGGTTGCGGTAGGAGATATCATCCAGTCTAGAAAAGCTGCGCCTGAAGGCAGAGATTAAACAGGATCTAAGACCTTGTCACGCGAGGTTTTTGTACTATCGTTTAATATTAAGGTAACAATAATTACCGCAACCAATCTGATTGCATTATATATCTAATTGCGTTATAATATTATTTGTTGCTTCTGCGTATATGCCATGAACGCTGTGAAAAGTGAGCTGTATTCAGTCTTTTTGCGGGGTGAACCGGACAATGGATGATAACTACTATATGGGGTTAGCGCTTGCGGAAGCTGGAAAGGCTTTTGCCATCGGAGAAATCCCGATTGGCGCTGTTTTGGTTGCCGGTGGCGAAGTGATTGCCCGGGCCCATAACATGCGTGAAACATGGCAGGATGCTACCGCCCATGCCGAAGTTATCGTTATCCGGGAAGCCTGCCGCCTGCTCAATCGCTGGCGTTTGACCGGCACTACGCTTTATGTTACTATAGAACCATGTCCAATGTGCGCCGGAGCGCTGGTCATGAGCCGGATTGACCGTCTTGTTTATGGCAGCAGCGATTATAAAGCCGGCGGGGTCGAATCGATCTTTAACATTGTGCAAAACGACGCGCTGAACCATCAAATGGCGGTAACTGCCGGTGTAAGAGCCGATGAGTGTTCCGCGATTATGAAAGAATTCTTCAGGAGTAGGCGCAGATGACGGCTTATCAGTGACCGCGAAAAAGATGTGGAGAGGTGTCCGAGTGGTCGATGGTGCTTGACTCGAAATCAAGTGTACCGCAAGGTACCGTGGGTTCGAATCCCACCCTCTCCGCCATAAAAAAGTATTCCCGAGATTTTATCTCGGGAATTTTTACATTTTGGCCATAAATTTGATAATAGTTAGATAACAGTGCTTATTGGCGTAGTTTGGAGGAAATTGGAAAATGCTGTCGAAGTAACTTGTACTGTTAAGACAGAAAGTGTTGATAAATGCAGTTCTTCTTACAAGCAATGAAGTTGTTATAGTGTGTAGTCGACAATAAGGAGGGCGGGCTATGAATGATGGAAATAAACGTAACTTCGAGGAAAAGCGTATAGCTGCGTCAGCTCTGCCATCAGTGTTTCAGCGTATGGCAGCGCGGTTTTCTTTGCCGCAATTGTTTTCTTTCTCGTTTATGGCGCAATTTCTCCTGGCGGCAGGCTTAATCGCCATTCTTCTGTTTCGGGGCGGCCAGGAGGCTGTGGATATATTGCTTAAGGAAATGCGCCAGGAGGTGCTGGAGCGAGTACACGAACAGTTAAGCCGTCATATGAAAGAACCGGTCCGGTTTAACCGTTTAAATGCTGATGCCTTGGATGCCCAATTGTTCGACTTATCTGCTTCGTTTACACGGGAACGGTATTTCGTTAGCCATATCCGGGCTTTCCCTGATGTAGCCATGGCGTTTATCGGTTTGCCTGATGGTAGTTTTTACGGGGGCACGCCGTAAAGCAACCGGTGAAATTCAAATCGTAAGGAATAATAAGGACACAGGTGGCGACTCTTGGTATTTTACAGCTTCGCCACAGGGAGAAGCCGGCGAGCGCCAGGAAGTATTCCGCCGCTTTGACCCTCGCACACGTCCCTGGTACAAGAGTGCGGAACATGCTGTTGAGCCAACTTTCACCGGTGTCTACCGGCATTTTGTGTTTCTCGAGCCGACCATAACAGCCGCTCATCCTGTACGTGATGCCGAGGGGAAACTCATAGGTGTTTTTGGTGTGGATTACCTCTTATCCTGGCTGGGCGATATGCTGAGGGGGATACCTGTTGGCGTTTCCGGTCAGATCTTCATTACAGATGCCGATGGTTTTCTAGTTGCGGCAACCTCTCTGAAGGCGCCATTTGAAGAGCAAAGCGGGCAATTTGCCAGAATTCGCGCCGTTGAGTCTGATAACCCGGTTTTAAAGTTAGCTGCGCAGTCCCTGCCAGGCAATACAGGAGATTATTCCCGCGAAATTACCCTGTATGATCGATCGTATCTTGTCGATGTGAGAGGTTTTCACGAGGCCGGGATTGATTGGAAGATTTATGTTGTACTTGCGCGTGATGATTTCTTTGGCGGCATTCAAAAAGCAGTAGACCGGACCGCAGTGGTAACGGTACTCGCAATTATAATGGCCTTATTTGTGGCAATTTGGACATCGGAATGGATCACAAGACCGATTCTCAGACTTAATGAAGCGGCCAACGAACTGGCCGAGGGCCGATTGCAGTCAGTGCCGGATACAGAGCGGCAAGATGAATTAGGGCAGCTTACCCGTGCCTTCAATAAAATGGCCTGCCAACTGACTGAGTTGGTTGAAAGTCTGGAGGCACGGGTTACGGAACGAACCAAGGCGTTGGCAGAAAAGACGAGCGAGGAACAACAAGTCCGTAAAATACTGCACGCAGAACTTGCTAAGGCTGGCCGGGAACAAAAGGCCATGCTGCCAACAGATATAGATGATGCTCAATTACATCTGCAAATTATTTATGAGCCCTATATGCTGGTTAGTGGTGATTTCTGTGGTTATCGCTGGATGAAGGGAGAAAGTGTTCTTTTTGGATATATTATTGATGTCAACGGTCATGGAGTTGCTACAGCACTGCAAACTGCGGCGATAAATGTAATGATTCAAGAAACATTGCAATCTAACCTTTCGCTGTCTGAACGAATGGCTGAAATTAATCATCGGGTTGCCCGCTATTTTAAAGATGATCTGCTAGTGGCTGCCTGCTTTTTTGAACTGGATTTCAAAGAAAAAGAACTTCGTTATGTGGCGGCGGGAATTACCGAGTTTTTTGCTAATTCCATTGCTTACGCAGGCCGAAACAAAACACCAGGATCCTTTTTAGGAATATCTGACCAGACGGAATTTGAAATATGCACGATGCCAATACATGAAGGAGACTGTTTTTGTTTTTATAGCGATGGCATTGCCGAACAGATTATGGAAGGACGCCAATTCCCATTGGGCGCTACGTTTGGTGAGCTGGTACAATCGGTAAATAATATTGCGGCAGTGGGAGTTCGCCGGGATGATGTGACTGCTATGTGTATTAGAATTGGCAGCCTGGCTTAAAATTAAGCTCTATAGACTGCAATGATCGCATAAAACCAGTAGCTGATTGCCACAATAAGACTACATGATACATATATTGGCCGATGAAATGGAAATAAAAAGTATCTGGACAAGGTTATGTGCGCTGATATATAATAATACACGTTGACAATATGACGGACACGAATCCTATCTTCGCCATATTGCAATTATGTAAAATATGATATATAATAATTTTTGTCGCAAACACGGAGAGGTGTCCGAGTGGTCGAAGGAGCATGATTGGAAATCATGTGTACGGGCAACTGTACCGAGGGTTCGAATCCCTCTCTCTCCGCCATATATTTTAAAACGAGCCCTACTGTGTAGTGGCTTTCTGTTTTTAAGGCCGGACCACGGCAGTCGGGTCTTGCGCAATGGCGACTCATGAACCCCGCGAGGTCCGGAAGGAAGCAGCGGTAAGTGATAATCGTTATGTGCCGCGAGGCAGCCTGATTGTCGTGGTCGGGCCTTAAAAGCGAAAAGCAGTCAGATGTTCTGACTGCTTTTTTGGCATATATGCGTCCAGGCAAAGAGGAAAAAGAAAGCGTATAGTGGAAATGATAGTCTGGTAAGGAGGTGCGTTTTGTGGCTTATGTCGCGCTCTATCGCCAATGGCGTCCACAGGATTTCAATAGTCTTGTCGCTCAGGATCATATAAGTAAAACGCTGCGGAATGCTATTCTTTCCGGCAGAATCGCGCATGCTTACCTATTTTCAGGGCCTCGTGGCACTGGTAAAACAAGCACTGCCAAAATATTTGCCAAAGCACTTAACTGTGAAAGCGGGCCAACTCCGGATCCCTGTAATCATTGTCCCAACTGCGCGAGGATTACGGCTGGCACATCTATG
>Ga0366780_1058_pt1 | contig 16530 bp, 10 predicted proteins | sample BONcelN113001E11_FD_207073 | JGI IMG/M metagenome (GOLD analysis project Ga0366780, IMG submission 207073) | Enriched cells from coal bed in the Powder River Basin, Montana, United States - BONCAT cells N11 rep2 HSBNCT.N11.300.1.E11 ...
AGAATTCGCCATTAACGAAAAAAAACGCATACCGCAAGGACTGAGAAAATCCACTCTCAGTCCCTTTTTTATTGCAGGTATACCCTGTGGTCATAGGGAATACCTTCTAAAAAATGCTCTCATTTCGTCAGATAGGAGTTGTTTCCCTGCATGTTTGCTGTAATAAAAGTGCTTGTCACGCTTGCCGTTATTGTTATAGCTCTTAACCGAAAGATTAAAATGGGTAACGCCATGCTAGCCGGATCAGTTGTTTTGTTGTTACTTTCCCAGCCGACACTGGAAAAACTGGCAGCTGCTACCCTTCGTACTGCTACCAGCCACAGCACGTGGGAAATTCTCTTTGCTCTTTACTTTGTCATGTGCCTTGAATACCAGTTCCGGACTGGTGGCATTATTGACGGATTAATGGCTACTGCCCGCAGCCTGCTAAAGAGTGACCGTGTTTTGCTAGCGATGATGCCGGCTTTTTTGGGTTTCTTACCTTCTTTGGGCGGAGCCATCTTCTCTGCTCCTTTAGTGGAAAGTGCCAGTAAACCTTACAGCCTTTCCGCTGAAACCAAGACTGCCATCAACTATTGGTTCCGTCACGTCTGGGAATATACCAACCCTATTTTTACCGGCATGCTGCTTGCCAGCCAAATTTCCGGACTTTCCCTTAACTCCCTTATATCCCACATGGCCTGGCTGACAGTATTATCTGCCGTAATAGGGTGGCTGCTGCTTATTTCCCCCCTCAAACAGAACCAGCGAACCAGCGGCACTACAGGCACTTCCGGTCCAGATATCACCAGTTATCACTATCTGCTGCTGGCAACCGCTCCCATCGTAGCTAATTTTATTCTAGTAGTTTTCTTAAAACTTCCTGCCTCTATTTCCATGGCCCTCGTTGTTGGTGCAATGGTTTTTGTCTTGCGGCAAAACCTGCCCGATATTCGGGCCATGCTGCTTCATGCGCTGGACAGCAAACTCCTGTTAGGAATTATTGGTATTCTCTTTTTTCAGCAGATTTTACAGCAGTCCGGTGCCATAGATGAAATTGCCCTGCTGCTCAACGCAGTTTCCATCCCGCCAACCGTTGTTATTGGGATTATTGCCTTTGTTGCAGGACTCTTAACAGGTACTTCCCAGGGTTTTGTCGCCATTGCCTTTCCCTTCATTGCTGTCATGGCACCAGGCAACTTAACATTAGCCATGATTTCTTTCGTCATGGGTACTGCCGGACAAATGCTTTCGCCCGCTCACATGTGTTTATTAGTTACGCTGGATTATTTTAATGCTGATTTTGTCAAGACGCTGCGGCCTGTGTTTATTTTAAATACCATTATGATTGCGGCCGCTTATGCGTCTATTTTGTGAGATTTATTAGTCATAAATCGATAGAGCAGTCTTTGTCCGCTCCCTCCCCTCTCGCCCATATCTACCTCAAACCTTAATCGATAAACTCAATGGAAAAAGCCCTGGTTTGTACTTTTGTCATCGAAACAAAAGTACCAAAAATTCTAGGCCCAGTCTTGCAAAAAGACTTGGAAATACTGCCACCTTACTAAAATCCGCGAAACTCGCTGCGCTTTAGTCTGCGGATTTCTTAACGTAAGCTGACAGTATTTCCATCCTGCGGAACGTCTTTTTTTCAGAAATGGCCAATAAGAACGAGGAACGATGCGTGACACGGGGACGATACCAGTAGCACAAGATATCTGCAAGCAAAAAGGGGACTGTCCCCTTTTCCTTTCCGTTCCTTGTTTTCGTATCTTACGACCCTTACGGAAATTGCCGTCCCGCAGGGTGGAAGCAGGCCTTCCTTGCGTAAAGAAATTCCGACTGTCTGAGCGCAGCGAGTTTTCGGAATTTTAGCAAGGGAGGCCTGCTTCCAAGGCCATTTCCGTACTGGTCTTGATTTTTTGGTTCTTTTGTATCAAGACAAAAGAACAGGTTGCACACAACCTTTCCCCATCCTTTGATTTACCAAGCCTCATAATTCCACATATCTTTCCTATAAAGAAGAGGTGACCCCATTTGTCTTTTATTCAAGCCTTGCAAGGCGTATTAACGATCTTACTCATGGTAATGGTAGGCTATATACTAACACATAAAGGCTGGCTTACAGCAGATGCCAAAACACTGCTGCCACGGCTGGTAAACTATGTGGCACTGCCTACCTACATGACCTGGAATCTCATGACTACCTTCACACACGATAAACTGCTTGCTATACTGCCTGGAACACTTGTGCCGTTTATCGCCATGGTGATTACCTATTGTATTGGCCATATTATTTCCAATATACTTAAATTACCGGTCGGGCGACGTGGTACTTTCCGGTCGATGTTTTTTGTCTCAAGCGCCATTTTTGTTGGACTGCCGGTAAATCTGGCACTCTTTGGTGATGCCGGTGTTCCTTCAGTTTTACTTTTCTTTTTGGCTAACGCCGCCTTATTTTGGACTTTAGGCGTATATTGCATTAGCTCTGATGGAAAAGCTTCTGCCAACCCTGTTTTTAGTTTGGCAACTGTTAAGAACCTTTTTTCGCCACCCCTTATCGCTTTTACTATTGCCACTATTTTAATATTCCTGGAAATTCCCTTGCCAACATTTTTAGCACTTACCTTTAAGAATTTAGGTTCCATGACAACTCCACTATCTATGTTATTCATTGGCATGATTATTTATGGAGTTAATCTAAAACAAGTAAAGCTTACCAAAGATATGTTCGCTCTATTGGTCGGCAGATTCATTATTTCACCGCTAATGGTCTTACTTGTCGCTCATTATTTTCCTATTCCCGAACTAATGCTAAAAGTATTTGTTATTCAGGCAGCAATGCCTGCCATGACGCAAACGGCTATACTAGCCAAGATCTATGAAGCAGATACTGAATATGCCGCTGTCATGACTTCGGTTACCACCCTCATTTCTATGGTGGCGATTCCGGTATACATGATTCTATTGTAGACACTAGAACAGCCTTGAAAAAAGGAGAGCCTTCATGAAAAATATCATTGTCTTAGCTACCGGTGGCACGATCGCCGGAGTATCCCACTCCTCTACTGACACTACCAGCTATCAGTCAGCTATCCTTCCCATTAAAGAACTACTGGCCGAAATTGATTCCTTACATACCATCGCCAACGTATACAGTGAACAAGTGGCACAAATCGATAGTGCTGATATGAATCATGACCTCTGGCTGCTACTGGCAAATCGCAGTAATGCCCTATTAAAAGAACCTCACATTGACGGTATTGTCATTACCCACGGAACAGATACCCTAGAGGAAACAGCCTATTTCTTAAACCTGGTTGTTAACTCACCGAAACCGGTTGTCATGGTAGGAGCAATGCGCCCATCTACCGCTATCAGCTCCGATGGTCCCATGAATTTATATAATGCCATACTCTTGGCAGCCAGCCCCGCAGCATATGGTAAAGGTGTTTTAGTGGCCTTGAATGACACCATCAATTCCAGCCGCGATGTTACTAAAACCAACACTTCCCTGCAAGATACTTTTAAGGCTCCTGAACTAGGCTATCTAGGCTACATCATTGACGGCCAGCCTCATTTTTACCGTATGCCGACACGCAAGCATACTCATCTGGCTGATTTTGATATTCAGGGCATAACGGCCTTACCCCAGGTCGATATCCTCTATGGTCATGTCCACGATAGTGGAGCACTGGCCCAGGCAGCTGTGGCAAGCGGTGCAAAAGGCATAATTTACGCCGGACTGGGCAACGGCAACATGTCCCAGCAAGTCCGAACCATCCTCAGCCATATCCAAAAAACAGGTATTATCGTGGTTCGCAGCACCCGCGTCAGTAATGGTGTAGTAACGCGTAACGGCGCCATTGACGATGAACATCACGGTTTTGTTGTGGCCGATACTCTCAGTCCACAGAAAGCGAGAATCTTATTAATGCTGGCTTTAACAAAAACGAGCAGTCCTGCTGAAATTCAACAAATATTTTGGAGTCATTAGTTAGCAAGCTATGCTAAGATAAGCGATAGTATGGAGGGAATAATATGAAACTAGCAGCGCGTCTCAATCAACTAGGCACAGAAAATGCTTTTGAAGTATTAAGCGAAGTAAATACGCTGAAAGCGGCTGGCCGGGATATTGTCAGCTTTGCTATTGGTGAGCCCGATTTTGATACTCCCGAACATGTTAAGCAGGCCGGAATAAAGGCTATTCAAAATAACCATACTCACTATGGCCCGTCGGCAGGTATACCGGCACTGCGTGAAGTTATTGCCGATTATATTGCCGGTACGCGCCATATAGCGGTTAATCCTGACGAAGTGGTTGTTACTCCCGGAGGAAAACCAATTATTTACTTTACGCTGCATGCCTTGATTAATCCGGGGGATGAAGTGCTTTATCCCAATCCTGGCTTTCCTATTTACGAATCAGTCATCCGCTTTGTTGGCGGCATTCCTGTAGCCATTCCTTTATTGGAAGAAAAAGAATTCAGCTTAGATACGACCGAGTTAGCCAAACTGATTACGCCCCGCACGAGACTCATTATTTTAAACAGCCCCCAAAACCCTACCGGCGGACTGCTTACCCGCGAGGATTTGGAGCAAATAGCCCAATTGGCGATTAAGCATGATCTCTGGGTACTGACAGATGAGATCTATAGCCGCATTATCTACGGTAATGAGTTTTTCAGTATCAGTTCCTTACCGGGCATGAAAGAGCGTACCATTATACTGGACGGTTTCTCTAAAACCTACGCTATGACGGGATGGCGGCTGGGTTACGGTGTTATGAATAAGCAGTTGGCAACACATATAGCCCGCCTGGAAACCAACTGCGAATCGTGCACCAACACCTTTGTCCAGCATGCCGGTATCGAAGCGCTAACCGGGCCACAGCAATTCGTTACCGCTATGGTCAGTGAATTTAAGATCCGCCGCGATCTCATTGTACAGGGACTAAACACTTTACCCGGTTTTAGCTGTAAAGTACCGGGAGGTGCCTTTTATGCTTTTCCTAACGTCACCGACGCTTGCCGGCAATTGGACTTTGCCGACTCCAAGGCATTGCAGCACTATCTTTTGCATACTGCCGGTGTGGCGGCACTGCCGCGAACGGCTTTTGGCAAAAAAAACAGCGGTGAAACAGGCGAGTACCTGCGGTTCTCCTACGCTACCTCTCAACCAAATATCCTGGAAGGCCTGTATCGTATGAAGGCAGCCTTGCTGGCCCGATCTAAATAAATCTACACAGCAAACCCCACTAGCTTAAGCTAGTGGGGTTTGCTGTGTAGAAAAGGGTACTATTTGTTCTGGGATTCTAAGCTCAGGATCTTGCATGACTGGTAGTACAATGCTGAGCACCAACCGATTCCCACCAAAACGAGAAGCACGATTTCCTGTCCGTTCACTCGAATGCACCTCCATATAATATGCAGGCGGACATCCGGTTAGATGAGAACTTCTTGGAGCAGAGATTCTGTCACTAGCATTTCTTACAGGTCCCTTTCGATCGGAAAGAGCAGTCCTGCTAGTATCACCAGGAAGTTCGTTCTGGTTGGTTGGCCGTTCAATTTCATTATATCACAACAAATGGACAACTCAATAGGTGTTTGGGAGCAATATTCTTTTTATTCTGTTAAGTCCTGGAAGCATTGTCATTACTATATGACCTGGCTAATATGCATAGCCCGAAACTTGCCTCCGCTTTTCTCAGCAGCCTTGACCATTTGGCTCAGACATATGGGACACTCGGTAACCACGATCTGGGCATTGGTTTTTTCAATAGAGGCTTGTTTTTTAGCAAGCACACCATCGGAAGCAGCAGGATAGTCCATATGAAAAGATCCGGCACCACCGCAGCAAGTATCGGCTCCTGCCATCTCAACAAAATCACCCGCCGCCTTGAGCAGCTCACGGGGCTGTTTTTTAATTCCCTGGCCACGTCCCAAATGGCAAGGCTCATGAAAAGTCATTTTGGCGTTTACCCGCTGCCTAGGCTGATAACCGGCTTTCACTAGATATTCAGTAAGATCCATTACCTTTTGGCTGAATTTCAAAGCTCGTTCCTGCCACTGGGGATCAGCAGCAAAGTAGCCGGCTATATGTTTGAGGGTACTGCTGCAGCTTGCACAATCACTGACTATCACATCCGCCTCTTCATACAAGCGGATATTTTCTTTGGCAAGTTTAAGAAAATCTTCCCGCAAGCCGTGAGCAAGATGAGGCAGTCCACAACAGACATTATCGACTAGCTGCGGCTGGGTAAGACTGCGTAAAATAGCAAGTGTATCGGCTGCTGCATCAGGAAACATCATCCGCATACCGCAGCCGTAAAAATAGGCAACCTTGGTTTGCACTGTCACAGGAGCAGACGACATCGCTGAAGTTGCACCAAGTGCAGCAGGACCGGCAAAAGCCGACAGAAACTGTTGCCGCGTGTACTCTGCCGGTATCATGCCCCGTGGTACAAAGCGCTGAATACCAACCTTGCGCATTACCCCCATCGCCCCGGCCACCAGCTTAACAAGGGAGCGATTCTTTAACATTGTACCGAGAAGTTTGTATTTCACACTAGTGCCGCCTTGATGATTGGCCAGATGCTGGCGAACAGCAATCATCGCTTCGTCAGTTTTTACTTTACTGGGACAGGTCTCGACACAAGCCCGGCAAAGCAAACAGAAATCAACCGCTGCCGTCACCTCCGGTGTAGGCTGAAGTCCCCCCATAGCCAGGGCGCGGGCGATATTATTTTTCCCTCTGGCACTGGCAGACTCGATATCTTTTACCCCGAATAGGGGACATACCAGCCGGCAGCTGCCACAGCGGTCGCATTGGCTAACAATACGATGAACTTCCTTTAACAAATCTTCTTGTTCATTTTCTTTCATTTCCGTACCCCCACTGCCTAATTATCACCAAATTTTCCCTGGGTTCAAAATACCTTGCGGATCAAGCGCCTGCTTAATCATTTTCAAGGTATTGACACCGGCTTCTCCCAAGGCGCTGGCTATGTAGGGCCGTTTGGTAATGCCAATGCCGTGCTCACCTGACAATGTGCCGCCAACCGCAAGTGCTTCGGCGAAAATCTCATGTACTGCTTTGTGCACACGGTCAGCTTGATCACTATTGGACAAATCGCATAGCACCGAAGGGTGGAGATTGCCGTCGCCGGCATGTCCATAAACGGCAATAGTTAAGTTATACTTTTCTGCTATTTTTCGGATACGGCGAACCATTTCAGGAAAAGCGTTGCGAGGCACAGAGATATCTTCACCTAGACGATCAGGAGCCATTGCTCCTACCGCTGAACTTAGGCCGCGGCGAATCGCCCATATATCTTCTGCTTCCTGGGCGGATTGGGCAATACGTATTGCCAGCGCTCCAAAGCTTTGGGCAATGACCTCAATTTGCTTAGCCTGATTTTCTAAGCCTTCCGGATTATCGGCATCAATTTCCGTTATTACACAGGCCTCAGTGGCTGGATCAATCTCCATTTTACGGTGACGGGCAACAGCTTGAAGACTGATCTTGTCCATCAACTCAGCTGATGCCGGCACTATACCGGACTGCAGCATTTTGTGGATAGTAGCACAAGCTTCGTCCAAAGAGCCAAACATCAGCTGCAGTGTATTACGAACCTTTGGCATGGGAATCAGCCTGAGCAATACCTTTGTAATAATGCCCAGTGTACCTTCTGAGCCGGTAAATAGTTGAGTCAGGTTATAGCCGGTTACATTCTTAATAGCTTTACCACCGGTGTTGATTATCGAGCCGTCGGCCAGCACCACTTCCAGACCCATCACATAATTATTCGTCACGCCATATTTTACAGCTCGCATACCGCCGGCATTTTCGGCAACATTGCCGCCGATAGTAGAATATTTATAACTAGCTGGATCAGGTGGATAAAACAGGCCCCGTGCTGCGCAAAAATTATACAAATCACCGGTAAGCACACCAGCTTCTACGGTAATCATCATATTTTCTTCATCTAATTCAACGATCCTGGTCATACGGTCAAGGGCTAACGATATTCCGCCCGCTAAGGGAATACTGCCGCCGGTGCGGCCGCTGGAAGCCCCCCGGGGAGTTACGGCAATGCCGTTGGCATGGGCAATCGCCATCACTGCTGCAACCTGCTCTGTTGTCAAGGGACGCACAACGATATCAGGCTTGTTGGCAGGCACCAGCGGAACAAAAGAAGAGTCATAGGAATACCCGAAACAGTCAATATCGGAATCAAGCACGTTTTCCGGTCCGACTATAGCCCTGATTTTTTCTTTGATTTCATTTGCAATCATCATGAGGCACGCTCCCTTTATGCTCTTTTGTGCTGTTCAAATAAGTCGTAATTCTTTTTTAGAATAGTAGGAATAGGTAGTTCATAAGGACAGCGGCTAATACAGATACCACATTCTACGCATTTGGGAACAGTTTCCATCGAATTCTTAGAGAACTCAACCGATACCGCCGGCGACATTCGTGCAGCCACAATGGGATAACCCATTGCCGGTGTTATAGCCACCCCCTGAGGACAAGGCTGACAGTACTCACAGCGGCGGCAAAACTGTTTACCCAAATTTTGGCGATAACGCTCTATAGAAGCATAGTCCTGCTCACTAAGCTGATTAGGCTGCTCATAAAAAGACAATACTTCATTTACTGATTCAACCGAATCAAAGCCAGGAATAACAATAGCTTCCGGATATTGGCGTAAGAATTTAAAAGCCAGGGCAGCACTGTCAATAGCGCCACCGGCAAAAGGTTTCATTGCAATAAAAGCCATATTGCATTCCTGTGCCAAATCTATCATTTCATCTTTAGCAGCATCTTCTATAAAGTTAAATGGAAACATGATTGTTTTAAAAACTCCTGTTTTCATTAATCGCAGCGCCATAGATAAGTTATGAGATGTAACACCGATATGACGAATTTTGCCCTCTTCTTTGGCCTTGATTGCTACCTCTAATGCTCCTCCGGGAGCAGTAATGGCTTGCCAGTCTTTCTCCTGAGCTACTTGATGCAATTGAAATAAATCAATATAATCAGTCTGCAGCATCCTTAAACTGGTTTCTAAATGTTCTTGCGCACCTGCAGCATCCCTTTTCATGGTTTTCGTTGCCAATACCACTTTATCGCGAATGCCGTGAAAAGCCTTACCTATCTTCGCTTCACTGTCCCTGTATGCATTGGCGGTATCATAAAATGTGATACCCTGCCCATAGGCATGCTGTAACACCCGGACTGCCTCATCTGTAGCCAGGCGAATTATGGGGATGCACCCAAAACCTATTTCTGATATTTGTAAGCCTGTGTTTCCTAACATGCGATATCGCATTTTACTTCACTCCTTCTACTATAATTTTACAGAAATATCATATAGGAATATATTCCAGTAGCAAAATAGAAATCCTTTTTCTAATGGTCTTGTTTGTCTGTTTCATCAACAAAGAAATACAGCTTAAGTCTAATGGTAGACTCAAGCTGTATAACACGATAAAATCCACAGCTTATTCAGTCTGGAAATTTTCATCATTAGTATATAAAACTTTCACGACTGCTTTTCTCACTTTTGATCCTGGTATGCTCTGACAGTTAGGCCGGTGAATATCCCATGGATAAAATACAGCATAACTGCCGGCAGTCATCTTCAGATATATTTCCTTATCTACCGAATCATAAAAGTATAAATCTCTTTCTACAATTTGCTCCTGCAGCATTCCTGCACGACTGCTGTCGGCATACCCAATTTCCTCTTCACCGTCAATGATAAATTGGATGTCAATATACTGCTTATGCGCCTCGAGCCTTCTATTTTCCGGTGGCTCTACAATATATGTGGAAATCATGACATAGTTGTTTTTATCAATTTCATGTCTGCCATCCGGAATTTGTGCCCAATTTGACTGACAAATATAGTCTAACCCCACGTGTAAGGCCTTGGTTAGTATGGCTTTATCCTGCCGAATATTGTCTGCACAGCTTGCATACATACTTTTTACCTCCTCTTTCAGTTTTAAATAGTAAATTTCTGAACAGCATTTTGTAACTCTTCTGCCATCTTGGCTAAAGTCTGGCTAGAAGCAGCAATTTCTTCCATTGATGCTGACTGCTCTTCTGTAGCAGCTGATACAGTTTGGGTTTCAGCTGCGGTATCCTTACTAACTCGGTCAATATCGCGAGCCGAAGCTACGATTTGCTCGCTCCCTGCCGCTAACTGCTCTATGGCAGCTGAAATTTCTTTTACTTGCAGCGATACTTGCTGAATTAATTCAGCTATTTCCTTAAAGGCTTGTCCCGCCGTATTGACTACCTGTGCACCAACTTTAACTTCTCTTGTCCCTCCGTCCATTGCTTCTACCGCATGGCTGGTCTCAGTTTGGATCTCAGCAATGAGAGTCGCAATTTGTTTAGCCGCTTCTTGCGATTGCTCCGCTAATTTGCGAACTTCCTCTGCGACTACGGCAAAGCCCCTTCCCTGCTCACCGGCACGGGCCGCTTCTATGGCAGCATTTAATGCCAGCAAGTTAGTCTGACTGGCAATCCCGGAAATAGTATCTACAATCTGGCCGATTTCTTTTGACCGTGCGCCAAGAGTCGTTACCACCTGAGCAGAACGAATGACGGTTTGTTCGATGCTATTCATTTGCTGAATAGCTGCCTCTACCGATTGTTTACCTTGCTCAGCAGAATTGGCAGTTCTGCCGGTTACATCGGTTACCAGATTAGCATTGGCTGCCATTTGCTGAATGCTTGCTGACATATGCTCTACTGCTGCAGTAGTAACATTCACGGCCTGCACCTGATTCTGAGCCCCTTGCGCGACAGAAGTAATGGTAGTTGCAACCTGATTGGCGGCTTGAGCAGATTGTTCAGCGCTGGCAGTCAATTCTTCCGAAGAGAAAGCTACTGATTCTGCAGAGTCAGCCACTTGCCTTAAGAGTGAGCGCAAACTGGCTGACGCTTTGGCCAGACTCTGCAGCAATTGACCAATTTCATCGTGAGCAGATACCTTCAACTCCTGATTAAAAACACCTTGGGCCAGCGATTCGGCATAAGTTACTCCTTGGCGAATAGATGTTAAAATCGGCCGGGTTATCAATACCGCACCGGCTATCCCCACTACCAGACCGGCACCCAGTATGCCTAGCACAACGACCAGCAGCCTGTCTTCCTGCTCATCTATCTTCTTCATATCTTCTGCTACTTGCTGACTTTGCCTTTCCAGGTATTTATCGACCTCGGTAAGTAAAGCCTCATTATCCGGCGCAGCAACAGTAATTAGATAGGTTGCCGCAGCTGCTTGCCCTTGGGTATCATATAACGCAATCAACTTGTCCAAGTGAGGAGTAAATTTGTTGTTTGCATCATTAATAGGTTGAATAACTTCTTTAACCTTTGCATTATGATTAATATAAATGAGGGCATCAGCCACTTCCCGCTTAGCCTTTTCAAGATCAATTTTAAACTTTGAATTACCGGTGGCCAGATATCCCCGTGCCGCTGCCGCTTCACGCGAAGCTCCTAAGACCAGCGTTTGGGCTTTATCACGCAAGGGAATGCGATAATCCATCACATCGTGGCTGATTTTCTCTATTTCTGCATATTGATAATAAAAAGTGCCGACAATGACCAGCATAATAAGCAGCAGAAGTGCAAAACCGCCATAAATCTTCGTACTTATTCTCATGTTTTTCCCCTCCTATTGGCAAACCGGAATTCAATATCGTTAACGTAAGTAAAATCCTTAAAATTACTATTCTGTGTAAAAAGACGAACTCCTTTGCCAGTTATTGTCGATTTTCGTTTTCCCTGGTCTCTCAGACCAGGTCACATTGAAAAATATGTTATACTAGAATAATAAGTCATTTCTGGAGAAAGGAACGGAAATAGCCCCATGCTAACTGATGAAATCATTCGTCTCCAAGCAGCCACCAGTTCTGCCTATGTTAAGGGCTGCCAGTATTATCACGACAGACATGTTCGCAAGGTGCGGCTACTCAGTGATTATACCTTTGAGGCAAGGGTACTGGGACGGGAACTCTATACTGCTTACATACATTTTAACCAAGACCACGGCATTCATCATTATGAATGTGACTGTCCGGCATTTTACAGCGATAATGGTGCATGCAAACATATTATTGCGACGTTAAAAACCCTCCAGCGAGACTGGTCCTTGTATTTCGGTTTGGAAAAACAGCTTCCTTTAACCCGGGCAACAGAAGAAATGCTTACTTTTTTTCAACGCAATGCAGTTGCCTCACTTGAGCCAACTGCATTGCAGCCGGCAACACTTCGCCCTACCTATGGCTTCAGCATTACACCCTATCAAAAAATTAGCTGGCTGGAATTTGTTATCGGCACAGAGCGAATGTATGTTGTAAAGGATATACCTCAGCTTTTAGCCTCCTTAGATAATGGCCAGGAACTTGTTTATGGGAAAAACTTTACCTTAAGACCTCAAGATATGGTGTTTGACAATCAGTCCCAGGCCTTGCTGGATATCTTGCAGCATGCCTACAGGGAAGAAAAACAGCGCTCTTCCTGGGGGTATCAATATGGTGCTACTACTTCTGCCTTTGCTGAAGTGCGTCGTTTCCGTCTAACCAACACCAATCTGCTCCGTTTCTTTGCGGTCGTCGGCAGTCAACCTTTCGCCGCACAGTTCAATGGCACAAGTTTTCCTGCTATCCACATTCAGGATGGGCGGCCGCCTTTTTCACTCTCCATCCAGGCGATCGAAGGCGGTTTGCAATTGTCTGCCGATTTATCAGGAGCAGCATTGTATGGACTGGATGCTGATTTCTCCTATCTCTTTCATGGTCAAACCATTTACCGGGTTGAACCTTTATTTGCCAGTTATATCAAACCGCTAGTAAATTGTTTTCAGGAAATTAAGAAACCGGAAATACGCATTCCCGCTTCAGCCGTATCAGATTTTGTTACTACCGCGCTGCCTGCACTGGAGGCAATCATCCCCATACAGGTCGATACAGCAGTACAAGATCAATTTTATAAAGAGCCTTTGGAAAAATTCATCTATTTCGATAAATTTGGCGAAGGTATGAGCGCACGAATTGAATTCCGCTATGGAGATGTTATCATCAACCCGTTGGCGGCTCAGGCAAAGGAGTGGCCTGAAGCCAGCGGTAAGTGGGTAGTACGGGCAACACTGGAAGAAAGCCGTCTGCTTAGCCTGTTTAAACGTCATGGGTTTATCGAAACAGCAGAGAAATTAGTACAATCTGATGAAGAAGCTATCTACACTTTTTTACAGCAAGCCTTGCCCGAAATCCGCAGCAGTGCTGAGATTTTCTATGCTGACGACTTTAAGCATATGAAACTGACTGGCACTGGCAAGATTACCGCCGGTATCCGGTTAAACACTGATAGCAACATGCTCGAGTTTTCCCTGCATTACGAAGGCACCTCACCAAAAGAACTACTTGAGCTATTGGCATCTTATAAGCTTAAAAAACGTTATCACCGCCTGCATGATGGTTCGTTTATATCACTGGATGCAGCTGATTTTCAAACAGCGGCTAAGTTAATTGATCAGCTTGGATTGCGTTCCTCTGATCTTGAAAAACAAACTGTTGAATTGCCCAAATACCGGGCACTTTATTTGGACAGCCTGGCACGGGAAAGTGAAGATTTTCAGATAGAACGCAATCGGGCCTTCAAAAAAATGGTACAAGATATCCGCGAACCGCAAGATGTTGAATATACCCTGCCCAAAGGCATTCAGGGAAAACTGCGTGATTATCAGAAAACCGGATTTAAATGGCTAAAATCCCTTGCCAGTTATGGGTTAGGCGGCATTTTAGCCGATGACATGGGATTGGGAAAAACCTTACAAGTTCTTACCTTTATTTTGTCGGAAAAAGAGGATGAGCAAGGCCCGTCAATCGTCATTGCACCAACTTCTTTAGTGTACAACTGGCAGGATGAAGTGACGAAATTCGCTCCTGATTTGAAGATAATCGTAGTATCGGGACAACAGAGCGATCGCCTGGAGCAACTACAAGCTATTGAACAAGCCGATCTGGTAGTAACTTCCTACGGACTAATAAAGCGTGATATTGCACTTTATGAACAAAAAAATTTCAAGTATTGTTTTCTCGATGAAGCACAGCACGTCAAAAACCCCAATACACTAAATGCCAAAGCAGTAAAAAGAATTAAAGCCCGCAGCTACTTTGCCCTTACAGGCACACCGATTGAAAATACCTTAACCGAATTGTGGTCCATTTTTGATTTTGTTATGCCAGGGTATCTACGTAGTCATAAAGCATTTACCAGCCGGTTTGAAATACCTATTGTTAAAAATGGCGACCGTGCTGCCCAGCAGGAATTAGGGCGCCATATAAAGCCTTTTATTCTACGACGCATGAAAAAAACTGTTCTTAAGGAATTACCCGAAAAAATCGAAAGCAAAATGGTCAGTGAAATGACTGTTGAACAGACCAAACTCTATGAAGCATGGCTCTTGCAGGCCCGGACAGAGTTGGAAACAGAACTTCAGACAAGCGGCTTTGAAAAAAGCCAGATTAAAATTCTCTCCCTGCTTACAAGATTACGCCAAATCTGCTGCCACCCTTCGCTATTCATCGAAAACTATCAGGGAGGCAGCGGCAAATTGGAAATGCTCCAAGAGATCTTAAAAGATGCCATCAGCGGAGGACACCGGGTTTTACTGTTTTCTCAATTTACCGGAATGCTCCACCTGATTAAACAAGAACTGGACAATCTCCAAATATCCTACCACTATTTGGATGGGTCAACCAAAGCAGAAGAGCGAATCAGGCTGGTCCATGCTTTCAACTCAGGTGAGAAAGATGTTTTTTTAATATCTCTTAAGGCTGGTGGAACAGGTCTAAACCTGACAGGTGCCGATATGGTCATTCATTATGACCCGTGGTGGAATCCTGCCGTCGAAGAGCAGGCGACTGACCGGGCTTACCGGATCGGACAAAACAATTCCGTTCAAGTCTACAAACTGATTACGAAAAATACAATCGAAGAAAAGATTTACCTCCTGCAGCAAAAGAAAAAGGAATTGATTGATAATCTCATTCAACCAGGAGAAAATTTAGTAACAAAAATGACGGAAGCCGAAATTCGAGAACTGTTCACTTTATAAACAAGAAAAACCGCTAAAGCGGTCCTTTCTTAGCTAACTATACTCTTGACTACAACTGCTCTAACCTTGATCGATAAGGCCCGGTAGATTCAATAGAAAATACCCGGCTTGTCCTTTTGTCATCGAAACATAAGCAGAGAGTTGGCTGCTATGCAGCCATACGAATCGCTTAGTTACAAGCGAAGCGGTAACTTCCTATTATGCAAGGTCTAGGCCTAGTCTTACAAAAAGGCCGGGAAGAACGGGGAACGGGGGGAACGGAGAAAGACGGAGTTTTTCTGTCATGGGGACGGTTCCAGTGACATACGCTATCCTGGTTCCTTGTTTTCGTCCCTTCGACCCTTACGGAAATCGCCGTCCCGCAGGGTGGAAGCAGACCTTCCTTGCGTAAAGAAATTCCGACTGTCTGAGCGCAGCGAGTTTTCGGAATTTTAGTAAGGAAGGTCTGCTTCCAAGGCTATTTCCGTACAGGTCTTGATTTTTTGGTTCTTTTGTATCAAGACAAAAGAACAGAACCTCATCCCTTGATTCGCCTATCTTCCTGGCTTTGAAAACTTATAAATTCTGATACAAAAAAAGGGCTGCCTCAAGTTTATGTGAGGCAGCCACTACTCATTATGGGACAACGAACCTGTCCCCTTGTCCCTTTTTGCGTTACCGGGCTAATTAATGACCATTGCAGAAAGTTCAGTAGCTGAGCGAGCAACCTCTTCCGAAGCATGCTCAATTTCAGTTGAAGTGTCTACTAAACTGGAAACAGCAATATTGATGTTGTCCATGTGGTTATAGTTATTAGAAATAGCCTGGACAATTTGCGTCATTTGATTGGACGTGTCCTTAACAGCACCGCCTACTTTTTCCATGGTGACCGCCTGTTGGGTCATAGTGGTTACAACCTGTCCCGTTGATGCCGTATTAGCCTGGATAAGCTGCACAATCTCATTTGCCGCCGACCGGCTTTGCTCAGCAAGCTTGCGTACTTCATCAGCGACAACAGCAAACCCCCTTCCTGCTTCGCCTGCTCTGGCAGCCTCAATAGCTGCGTTCAGTGCAAGCAGATTGGTTTGATCTGCAATACCGGTAATGGTTTCAACAATCTGAGCAACCGACTTTGAAGTCTCTTCCAGGGAATATACTTTTTGTTGCGCTTCCTGGTTACTGGCTATCATGGCTGCCACCTGAATCAGCGTATCCTTAGTTGCCTTTTCCCCTTCTAATGCAGTCAATCGGCCTTTATTGGCTTCATCTTTTGCTCGGTCAGAGGCACTCTTAATATCTTTTGCCGTATGGGCCATTTGAGAAGCCGAAGCAGTTGTCTGTTCTGCAGTAGCCGCCAATGTCTGGCTGGCATCTTGAACTTTAGCTACTAATGCTGTTTGGCCAGCCATCAAATGCTCCAGTTCCGCTTT
>Ga0366780_1059_pt1 | contig 16428 bp, 12 predicted proteins | sample BONcelN113001E11_FD_207073 | JGI IMG/M metagenome (GOLD analysis project Ga0366780, IMG submission 207073) | Enriched cells from coal bed in the Powder River Basin, Montana, United States - BONCAT cells N11 rep2 HSBNCT.N11.300.1.E11 ...
CAACGACCAAGTTTATGTATTAAAGGGCGCAGATCATATTTATCGGGTTTTAGTGGAGGAAATGCAGGAAGGGTGCGCAACAATTGCCGCTAACGGAATCATTCTGTTCTGCAATAAGAACTTTGCCGACATTGTTAAACTCCCCCTGAACCGGATAATCGGATCGTCAATATATAACCTTATCAAACCACAGAATACAGGAGATTTTTCTTCTTTTTTATCAGCCCACGGAGGCAGCTTTAAGGCGGAATATAGTCTTAGAACCGGCGATGGATTTAGTACTCCGGTTATTATGTCGGCAATCAGCATAACTCTTGGCAGTGACACATTTTCCTGCTTAGTTGTCACCGACCTGACAAATCAAAGACGCAGCGAACAATTTTTGCAAATGATCTTTAACCAAGCGAAAGAACCTATTATCGCCTGTGATAGAGACGGCCGTATTACTCAGGCTAATCCGGCTGCAGTTGCCATGCTTGAAGAAGAATTAGTCGGCAATTACTTTGACACAGTGGTTCCACTGGTGCGTATATCTGACGGAACAAAGTTCCAGTTAAATCAAGCAATTGATTCTAATTCATCTTATGGAATTGAAGTCCAGCATACACAATGTAATTCCCCCCCGCTAACCTTACTCATCAATGCCGGCAGATTTAATGCTGACGATGAGGATACCCTTATCGGCTGTGTGGTTATGCTGACTGATATTACGGATAAGCGCTTGCTAGCGGAAGAATTAGCCCGCCTGGACCGATTAAATGTTATCGGCGAGATGGCTGCCGGTATTGGGCATGAGGTACGCAATCCTCTGACAACAGTGCGCGGTTATTTACAGCTGTTTACCCGTAAATCAAAATATGCCGACGATCATGAGCAACTTGCGATCATGATAGAAGAACTGGATAGAGCTAATTTAATTATCACTGAATTTTTATCGTTAGCAAAGAATAAATCAGTTGAATTAAAACCAGGTAATTTAAACGATACTATACAGGCATTATTCCCCATGTTGCAGGCTGACGCATTTCGGCTTGGCCATGAGATTCACGTGGATGGCGGCAATACTGAAGTTATCTGTTATGACGATAAGGAAATACGGCAACTTATCCTAAATCTAGTACGAAATGGCCTCGAAGCAATGGCAACTAGCGGAATATTAACAATTAGAACCTATTCGGAAAACGATAAAATAATACTAGCTGTTCAAGATACCGGAATTGGTATATCAGAAAAAATAATAAATAAATTAGGTACTCCTTTTGTTACGACTAAAGAAGCCGGAACCGGGCTAGGCCTCTCTATTTGTTATCGAATCGCTGAAAGACATGATGCTAAAATCGAGGTGAAAACTTCTTCCGAAGGAACTACATTTTTAGTCAAGTTTAAGGTTCATCATGTTGGTCCGTAAATAGCTGCATGCTAACTCCCCGTTCAGATGAGCGGGGAGTATTTTATTTCTCTAGAGCCATCACCATTTTTTGTCTTTAACATATATAAGCAGATAAGTAACCAATAGCAGCAAAACTACCCCCGTAATCCCAATGGACATAAAAACAGTAACTCCTTTTTGGGCAGCTAGAGTATATAAGCCGACGCCCAGACACATAAAGGAGTTTTCAATAAAGTTCTGAACTGCGATGGTCTTTCCTTCCCCGACAGTATGCTGCCCGACTTGCTGCAGGACAGCATTCATCGGTACGATATAAATACCGCCTAATGCCCCAATGAGCAGTAGAAATACAACAACCAAGAAAATACTCTGGATGCTAAGAAAAGCAAATATACACAAGGCCATGGCATAGCCAAACCAAATAGTACGATGATAGTTTTTAATCATGATCAGGTAGGGAGTTAAAGCTGCTCCAATAGCGATACCTACTCCCGTTACAGCAATAATCAGGCTGATCGAGGTGCCGCTGGTAATTCCCAGCGTGAGAGGAACCCAGGCGAAAATAATCATGCGCAATACAGCCGACGCTAACCAGAAAGACCCGCTGCCTATCAGTGAATAGTGACTTTGATGATTGCGAAACAATGTGATGATATCAGTCCCAAATTCACTGATTGCATTTTGATAGTCAATATTCCGGTTGCCGGGATTCTTGGGAATAAAGGTATTAACCAGAATGGAAGTCGCGTATAATGCCAAACATGCAGTTAAAGCAAGCGAAACTGATAAGTCAGATAAGACACCACCCGCGATAGACCCGGTTAAGATAGCCAGAATAGTATAGCTTTCTAAGCCTGAATTTGCTTTGAGTAGTTCTTTTTCATTACGGGTAAGAAAAGGCAGTATTCCATATTTAGCAGGGCTGTATATCACTGCCCCCAGCCCCACCACTGCATAGCTTAGGGCAGGATTGCAGTGGAAAAGCAGGAGCAACGCCCCTCCTGCCTTTACTATATTTCCGGTAATCAGTACATTAGACTTGGGTTTCCTGTCTGCAAAGCGCCCTACCCATGGAGATAATAGAATATAAGAGGCCAAAAAAGTAGTCTGGACGAAGGGCAGGTAATAGTCGGGATACCCATCCCGTTTAATAACCGCCAAAACAATAAACAAGATCATGTTATCAACAAAGGCTGATAAAAACTGAGCTGTAAACAAAGCTTTCAAAGGCGCCATGCTAAGCATCTTCTTCCACCTCACTGGTCTTGTACCCCTTGAGTGTAACATAGTCGGTTTTCCCGCTTCCCAATAATGGCAACTTATCTACTATGATAATCTCGGCAGGCATTGCCAGCATACTTTGCCGGGTTTGGCTCATAAAGTCCCGCAGCTGCTGCTTCGTCGCTTTGGGATACACGGTATAAAGAATTACCTTTTCTCCCTTTTTGAGATCAGGAATATTAATGGCGGCATTGCGGTTTGTGCCAAAACAGCTTTCTGCTGCTTTTTCCACAGCATCCAAACTAACCATTTCACCTGATATCTTGGCAAACCGCTTCAGGCGGGAGCGAATGCTGATGAAACCAGCCTCATCCAGACTAATTACATCGCCGCAATCATACCACTCAGGGACTGGCACAAAACCCTTTTCCGCTAATAAATACCCTGCCATCACATTAGGTCCTTTTACAAAAAGACTGCCCCCTTCACTAATGCCAGGCACTTCCTCAATGCGCCATTCAACAGCAGGGAGAAATCTACCTACCGTACCAACCTTGAAAAACATCGGCGTATTAAGACTTAGTACCGGAGCTGTCTCAGTAGTGCCATACCCTTCCAATATTCGCAAGCCAAACTTCTCCTGCCACAATTTGCGTACTTCATCATTTAGCTTTTCTCCCCCAGCCAGCACATAGCGCATACTGTAAAAATCATAATGATGAGCGTATTTCGCGTATCCGTGTAAAAAAGTAGGCGTTCCTAAAAGTAACGTTATATTCCGGTCATAAGCAATCTCAGGAATAACTTTGTAGTGCAACGGTGTTGGATATAGAAACACACCGACACCATTAAGCACCGGCAGCAGCGTACCGGCAGTTAATCCGAATGAATGGAACATAGGAAGAGCATTCAGCATTTTATCACGGGGAGTGTAGTCAATCACACTAGCGATCTGATTAATATTCGCAAGAATATTACTATGGTTAAGTACTACTCCTTTCGGTTTGCTCTCACTGCCGCTGGTAAACAGGATCAATCTTCCATCACTCACAGCTTTCCGCTGCACCACATAATTAAATAAAGCATTTAGCTTATTACACAACCGGATTTGCTGCTTAGTGTCTTCTAAATAAATCAGTTCGAACTGTGATGATAACCGCGCTTCTAATTCTTCCAAATGTCCCTTAGCAATAAAGGCCCGTGAAGTTAAAATGACTTTTATTCCGGCAGTGTTAGCACAGTCCTCATTGTTTTCTGTTCCAGCACTGAAGTTAAGAATGGCCGGAGTTTTGCCAATGAAAAAGAGAGAAAATAGAGTAACTAAGTGTCCAATTGAGTTAGGCAGTAAAACACCGACAGGGCTATCATCTGGTAAAATCAACTTTAACTTTGCTCCTAAGGCAAAACTGTTGATGATTATCTGGCGATAATTGACATTTCCGCCGATGTCCTCAGCTACCTTTTTACCCATTCCATAGATTCGCCCGGCAGCCAGTAACTTATCAAAGAGATTTGTATATTTGCCTTCGTGTTGTCTAGCCTGAAACATTGCTGACTGCAGCAAAGCCAGTATACGGTCACTGATCTCCTTTTTCTGGAGACGAAAGCTTTTTCCCGGAGCAGCAACAAGTTGTTCTCTTGCTGCAACATATATCGTCACCTGCGGCAGCCATTGCTTTGTGATCTTCTCTTGCCGTGATAACATCGACCGCTCCAGTCCCCGGAAAATTACCGGTTGGATAAACGCTCCCGTTTTTATACCAATGAATCCTACACCACTATAAATCTTCATGAGACTACCGGTAGTAGTAATACGCCCTTCGGGAAACAGTACCACTGGCTGCCCCGCCTTGATAACCCCTGCGATTTTCTTTAGGGAATAGGGATTAAGCGGATCAACGGCAACATGGTTAACCCACCTAAGGATAAAGGAGAACTTTGCAGCAATCGTTGTATTAACAACAAAGCAGACCTCCCGGGGCAAATAGGCATATAGAAAGATTGCATCAAGAAAAGAAACATGGTTAGGCATAATAATGCTCGGACCGCTAAACTGAAATCGGGTTTCACCAATAACCTTTGTTTTAAACAGGAATTGAAATAGTACCCGAATAATAGTTCTCACTTGTCTCCCCCATTTATCGTTTTCTAGTGCACCTGTACGTCTCGACTAGCTAAATAATTTACAAACGAGGTTTGAAATATTCTTAGTACCGTAAATTCAGGTTGAAATATGGGTACTGATTCAATGGCTGCAACATGAGTCCGGTATAAGCCGTTATCCAGAAATACACTTGCTGACACTGTAACAGCAATGCAAAATGAATTGATTTCTATAGCAGTGTCAATAAGAAAAAAGCACTCGTAGGAGTGCTTTTTTCTTTAGCCTACTATCAGTCAATATATCTAACTTTATCTTCTATTCCCTTGCGGGAAGGAGCAGCACTACTAACACGTTCGGGATAACCGACGCAGATAATACCGACAGGATCTTTATCCACACTTATGTCAAAAATCTTTCTGGCATCATTCTTTTCATATAAGGAAAACCACAGTGTACCTAGCCCTTGGGTTTGAGCAACCAGCAGCATGTTCTGGATTGCCGCACTACAGGCCTCTAAGTAGCCAGGGCTTGGTTCGTCCAAAAATTGTTCTGCTCCATTACGGGTGGGATCTCCAACCACTACTATCAGTGTGGGAGCTTGCAACAGAAACTCAATACTAAAGGTCGGAATCCATTTCCAGCCGCTTCTTGCGGCAAGTTTTTCTTTTGTGACCTCTGAAGTTTCTTTTAAGCGTGCATTATACTGCTGATTATTTACCACAATAAATTCCCATGGCTGTTTATTAGCAGGAGATGGCGCATAAAAAGCCGCTTCCAGCATACTATTGATTTTTTCCTTTTCAACTGGTTGGTTTTTGAAACTACGACAGCTTCGCCTGTCTAAAATTGCCTCTAAACATTTCATCTTTCCTACCTCCAAATATCCCAAATAAGCTATCTCCATTATACCAGAATATTGAACGATATGCTTTTACCAGGCTCATTGCAACTAAGACATTTTTTAAATATAAATCATTTTTTTCGTCATGCCGCCATCAACGACGATATTCTCACCATTGATGAAATCATTTTCTTCATCGGTTAAAAACAAACACATTCTGGCAATATCCTCAGGCTTGCCAACCCGTTTGGAAGGATGCTGTTTATGGTCCTCTTCCGTTAACTTTTCATAATGATTATTTTCAATCCATCCGGGGCTGATTGCATTAACTGTAATATTCTCATTACCAAGTGACAACGCAAGCGCGTGCGTTAAGGAAACAATCCCGCCCTTAGAAGCAGCATAAGCTTCTGTATTTGCTTCGGACATTAGGTAACGGGTAGAAGAAATATTAATAATTCTGCCGTAAGAAGTGCCTCTGTTATATCTAGCAAATTCCTGAGCAGCAATAAAAGCAGCTCGCAGATTCAAATTTATCACTTCATCCCATTCTTCGATTGTCAGTTCATACAAGGATCTAAAGTTCCCCTTACCGGCATTGTTAATCAGAATATCAATGCTCTGCTGCATAGAAATAATAGTTTGAAATAATTCTCTAATTGCCACAACATTTTGCAAGTCGATCTTATAAAAAAAAGCTCTATCGCTCTTTGATGTATATTCAGCTTGCAAAGCTTTGCCCTTTTCTTCATCAATATCGGCAATAATAACAGTTGCACCTGACTTTAAATATGCCTGGCTTATCACCTTGCCAATACCATTAGCTCCACCTGTTACTAATACAACTTTACCGTCATAATTCATATTCTGCCCACCTGCCTGTATTTAAAGTATGACTATATTTACTTTAGATATTCCATGCAGGGAATAATCTCCCAAGAGGCTGTGTTTCCACAGCCCCATAAAACCAAATCTATGCCAATTCATCCATTAATAATGAAATAGAAATATTATCAAGGGGCTGCTCAACTAACGGCCTATTAGCCAATTGTGGCAAAGAGTCTTCAAAGATTCTACGTTCAGTACGATAAATTACCCCTATAGGTATCTTTTCACCCCATTGACTGGCAACAGCTGCTGCTTTAGCATAATCGCCAGCATCATAATCAGGTACCGTTTCCAGCCGATAAACCCGGTCCTGATACCATTTATAGGTATTAACATGGTTAAAGGAAACACAGGGCTGGAGAATATCAAGTACTGCAAAGCCTTTGTGTTTCACCGCCTGCACCATGTAATCGGCAAGCTGAGGATCGGCGGCAGTTGACCGTCCAACCCAGGTAGCTCCCGCCTGCAAAGCCATTTGTACAATATTGATAGGCTGTTCTACATTGCCTTGTGGCGGAGGGGTAAATTTAGTAATTGCACCCAAATCACTGGTAGGTGAGGCCTGCCCTTTAGTGAGACCATATATTTGATTGTTATGGATAATATAAGTAATATCCAGATTGCGCCGGGCGGTATGAATAAAATGCCCTATCCCCAATCCCATCCCATCACCGTCACCGCCTTCGGCAATTACCGTAAGCTGATGATTAGCCAGTTTAACACCTGTAGCAACAGGCAAACTTCTCCCATGCAGCGTTTCAATCCGGTAGGTATTAACATATTGACTGATCTTACTGGAGCATCCGATCCCAGTTACCAGCGCAAGCTGCTCGGGCTGAACGTCTAATAAGGAAAAGGCCTTTTTCAAAGCATTTAATATGCCAAAATTCCCACAACCAAGACACCAGGTAGGCACATATTGCAGTTTTAGATCTTCCATCAGCCGAGAACCTCCTTTATTTTCGTTATCAGTAAAGAAGGAACAAAAGCACGTGAATCATATTTTAAATAAATCGCATCTGCCGCAAAGCCGGTGTGAGCACGAATCATCATGGCCAATTGGGCTGTTTTATTTCCTTCTACCACCAATGTTTTTTTACTGGACTGTAAAACAGTTTGCACTGCTTCCGCCGGAAATGGCGAGGGATATAAAATCTGCAGGAAATTAACTGATCGGCCTTCTTGGTTTACGGCACTTATTGCTTCCAAAACAGCACCTTTACTGGAACCCCAGGCAATTACAGTAAGCTCTGCCTCCTGGGGACCGTGAAGTTTAACTGCCGGAATATCCTGAAGCATAGCAGGAACTTTATTGAACAACTTATCAATTCCCGCCGCAGTTACTTGCGGTTCTTTTTCGGCATATTCACGATTTCCTGAGCTATAAAAACCATCCTCGCCATGAGTGTAGCTTGTAACAATATGACGTCCTCCCTTTTGACCGGGAATTGCCCGGGACGATACTCCGTCGGGAGTAATTGCGTAACGCCGATAAGGCTGATGCTCACTAAGCCATGCTTCATCAACCAGTTTTCCCCGTTCAATTCGCAGGTTCTGATCATCAAAATAGAGATGGGTAACAGTAGAGTCTGCTAAATATTTATCTGTTAAGATAATACCCGGTACCTGATATTTCTCTACAAGATTAAATAAACGAAAGGTCTCAACAAAACATTCTTCAATATCGCCGGGAGCAACTATAATTCTCGGGAATTCTCCCTGTGAAGCATAAGCAACAAAATTTAAATCCGCCTGTGCCGTGCGGGTAGGCAATCCGGTACTGGGACCGCCCCGCTGGGCTTCAACAATTACTAAAGGGACTTCGCCTAAAGCAGCAAATCCTAACGCTTCTGTCATAAGGGCAAAACCGCCGCCGCTTGTCGAACCAATGGCCCGTACTCCGGCAAATCCGGCACCAATCAACATATTGACTGCTGCTATCTCATCTTCAGCCTGCTTAAATACCAGGCCATATTCAGCTCCATGATCAGCTAGATACGTTAGCACACTTGACCCCGGTGTCATCGGATATCCGGCGGCAAATTTTACGCCTGCTTTAATTGCCGCCATAGCTATGGCATCATTGCCATTCAAAAGCATCTTTTTCTTTCCATCACATTGAAAGGCTAACGGGAAGGCTTTGTGCTCCACAAACTGCTGCTTGGTTTGATCAAAGGCTTGCTGAAGTAAAGAAAGATTTTGCTGCAACACACTTTCTTTTTTAAATTCGCTTTTCATAATGCTCGCAATTATCTCTAAAGGAAATGCTGCCAATGCACAAAAAGCACCTACCATGGCACTATTGGCCATAACTTTAGCTGCTTCACCAGCAAGAGAACCGAGTAGCTTGACCGGATATAGTTTCACTCCTGCCGGAATCCTTGCCAGATTGGGTTCTACTGTATCACTATCATATAGAATCGCCGCTTCATGGCCTAACTTCTCATAATTTTGATCCAATGCTTCCTGCGATAATGCACCTAGAAAGTCCAGTCGCTCTTCATGGGCTTTTACCGGTTTATCATCAAAACTTACGGTACAGGTATTGAGTCCGCCTTTAATTAAAGAAGGGTATTCATTTACGACAAATGCCCACAAGCCATTGCGGCCTCCTGCTTTGGCAATCATCGTGCCAGCACTCATTATGCCATATCCTGCCGGCCCGCCAAACATAACGGTAAATGGTTTTCTCCACATAACTATTCATCCGTTCTGTTCTTATTGTACTAGAAGCTAGAATATCTTTTGTTAGAAAAACTATCAGTAATAATAATTATTAACAACATATTTTTCGACATTTTTACCAGGCTACCTGCAAAAAGCATAAATTTTCCATCAGAATAAGAGCGAATAGAGCCTGGGCTCTATTCGCTCTTTAAGAATTATGCAAGTCATAGCTCGCGGATGCGTTTCCAGGTTTCTTTTTTATCACTGGGAGCATAGGTATGCCGCAGTTCCTGCACAATATCCTCTACATACCGCGCTTTGCGCATGCCCACTAAAACGGCTGTAATCCCAGTGGTTGAATGCAATACTCTAAAAGCCAGTTGATTTAGCTTGGAGACATTTTTCCAGGATAACTCCAGCGCCGCAACCTTCTCTTTAAACTGAAGTGCCTGTTGAGCGGCCTCTCCTTGATAAACAGCATGATCGAGACGGATTAACCGTTCTTCTTTAATTGCATTTAAAGGCCGGTTAGTCAATACGCCCAATCCTTTGTTTAGTGCAAATTCAACTAATGTTTGCTCTCCCGGCTGATTGATCTCTGTCATAGCCGCTGTTTCAAAAAGATTAAGTGGAAATTCAATAACTCTGAAATGATGTTTAGGTGAAATGGATTGAGCTATATCCCAGATTTCACTTAATGAAGTAAAGGCAAAATCATTTTGTTGGTACGGAAAAGTATTAGAACTGATACCGTAAGATAAAATGCGCCCTTTCTCAACTTCATGCTCCAAATGAGTAAAAGCATTCTTTATTCGCCGTAAGTACTCAGCCCTTGCCTCAGCCTTTACCATCTTTTGTTTTTTCGCCCAAAGCAAATAATACTCCGGATTGTGCAGCAGGAAACAATCAATTGTTTCCATCTGTAAACGGTCGATGCTTCTTGTTAATTGATCTTCAAGAAACTCCGGATGAATACAATGCTCTAAGCCCTCATCATACAAGACAAGCTCTGGAAAAGGACGTTCTTCACTTTTCCGTTCTTGACTGACTTGATAGTTTGTTCCTTGCAGATAGCCTGCTTTGGATACAACAACAACTTCTTCCCGTTTAAGTTTGCCCTTCAGCACCAATTCTTTTACTACATTACCGACAAGTCGCTCTGATCCGCCATCGGCATAGGTTGCGCTGGTATCAATCAAATTAATTCCCGCTAACAAGGCTTTCGTAAGAACATCAACATGCTCGGAGAAGACAGCATCTACCCGGTAGCACCCAAAACCGGCACCGCTTATTGATAACCCTGTCTGTCCAAGGAGCTGATAAGATAGCTCCTGATGTTTATGTGCATAATTCCATGTTCCTTGCATAGTTGCTGAACCTTTGATCATCAATAGTACCTCCCTGCCTCTACTCTCTTATCTTTCACATACTATAGAAGCTTCATTCCAACCTGCAACATACCGGTTTCATCAAAACAGTTTATATCTGATTGTGTCAGCGGAACCGTCCCCATGACGAATCTGGCTCTGATGATAATAGAGGTTCCAGGCCTTTTCTCACCTGGAACCTCTATTATTTAAATGGTAAATTTCCTGACAGCGTTTTGGAGCTCCTCTGCTACATTGGCCAGCGACTGACTGGAGGCCGCAATCTCTTCCATCGAAGCTGATTGCTCCTCTGTTGCAGCAGATATATTCTGGGCCTGACTTGCAATCTCTCTGCCAATTGCATCTACTTCTTGCGTTGCAAGCAGAACCTGTTTACTGGCATTCATAGCATCACTCAACCCGATAGCTATCCCCTGAGTTATTTGCGATACTTCCTCGACATGACGCTCAATTTCTTTGAAAGAAACCCCCGCTTTATCCACTACTGCTGATCCTTTACGAACTTCCTCAGTACCGCTAGACATTGCCACAACGGCTTGATCGGTCTTAGCTTGAATATCACCAATAAGTGCCGAAATTTGTTTTGCAGCTATCTGAGACTGTTCGGCGAGCTTGCGCACTTCTTCGGCAACTACGGCAAAGCCTCGTCCCTGCTCCCCAGCCCTGGCAGCTTCGATAGCTGCGTTTAGGGCTAACAGGTTGGTCTGTGCAGCTATCCCGGAGATTGTATCCACAATCAGGCCTATTTCTTTTGAACGGTCACCCAATTCGGCAACAACCTTGGCAGAATCTTCAACGGTAACCTGAATTTGACTCATTTGTACGATGGCATTACCAACAGCATTACTGCCCTCAGTGGTGGAATATACAGCCTGTTTGGTGATAGCCGCTGCTTGCTCGGCAGCGGCAGCCCCCTCCTGGGATCCTTTCGTAATATCTTCAACTAAGGACAAAACGTTAGCGACCCCAAGCGTTTGTTTCTCAATACCTGCCGAAGTTGAAGCAATAGAAACAGCAACTTGATTAGCTGCTTGTGCCGACTGCTCGGCACCGGCATGCAATTGCTCAGAAGAAGATGCAACTTGTTCAGTGGCCGCAGAAACCTGCTGCATCAGTGTCCGCAAATTATTTGTCATTTGCTCAAAGCTTTGCGCTAAACGTCCCACTTCATCTTTGGAATCAATACCTAAGGTTGAAAGAGAAAGATCCCCTTGCGCAATTTTAGTAGCCTCATGAACTAAGACATCAATCGGCTGTAATGTTTTCAAAAGGTAGCGCCAACCAATAAGACCGACGACAATAATACCGACACAAAGTGCAACTAGCATCCATAGTAAGCTGGAATAAAAACCTGCTTTAAATTCGTTTACAGGTAACGAGGCAATTGCAAACCAGTCCGTATTCTTGACAGCGATAACTAAGGCTACTGATTCTCTGCCAGCTAAATCTGTATAACTGATAAGCTGACCTGGTTGTTCCTTCAGACGTTTCATTAAATCTTCAGCTATTTTTTTCTGTTCTTTTACTAAGCTCCGGTTAGAATGAGCTATCAAGGTTCCATCGTGAGCAATAAGAGCCGCTACTCCCGTTGAGCCCACTTTAACTTGCGCCAAATAATTCTGCAGGGTTTCAAGATTGACAGCCTGCAGTACCATTCCGGCAATTTTACCATTTTCACTCTTTATAGGCTGCGTTACGATAACGGAGGGAACCCCTGTTACCCTATTGATAATTACATCACTGACATGTGATTTCTGATCACCTAAAGTGTCTTTGTAGAAAGTCCGGTCTGCCAGACTATCACCAATTACTTTCGTATCATACGGGGCAATCGCCAGTCGCTTTCCCGTTACATCAAGAAAGTTCAGCCGGTCAACTCCCCAGGCTACATGATAGTAAGTGTTAATCTTGGCTTGTATTCGAGCAGGATCACCCGACTGCAATTCACTGTCCTGTCCATAAACCTGCCCGCTTTTATCAAAGGATTCAAAGAGATCACTCACCTGACCTGAAAGTTGCACAGTCTGGTTATTCATGGTGATTTGTGTACTATGTAAGGTTTGCTGGTATAAAACAAACATACCGGAACCGGCAATGATCATTCCTACAACCAACAGAGAAACTACAAGCAAGGTAAGCAGTTTCGTTTTAATTGACATTTTTCTCCCCCCTAGCAGACATTAATAATTAAATAACCGATTGCTCTCGTAAAAACGAGTACTCACCGGCCATAGTACAGCCTAAACAGCAACCGTGTCATAACTTTACCCATTATTGCGTGATAATTGATATTATCACGGTTTGTCAAAAAAAGGAATGATTTTGTTGATAACATAATTATAGCAACAACAAAAACCGCCTTATTGGCGGTTTTTATCATGTATCATACTTTTAATTAACCTACCAATTCTGCCAATGCCTTCAACAATTCTTTCCTCAGACATATTGGAAAAATTTAATCGCAATGTATTTTCATTTCCACCGTTAGGAAAGAACGCTCCTCCTGGAACAAAGGCAACATTATTATCTAAGCATCTGACTAATACTTCCCTGGCATTCATCCAGACAGGAAGTTCTACCCATAAAAATAGACCTCCAGCCGGTTGAGTATACTTCACACCGTGGGGAAATTCGGTTTTTATCGCTTCAATCATTAAGTCGCGTCGCAGCTTATAAACTTTTCTAATTCTTTCTATATGAACTTCTAAGTCATACAGCTCAATAAATTTAGTAACTTGCATTTGCGCCAGTGTATTGGTATGCAAATCAGCACTCTGTTTAAAAATTACATACTTTTGCAGAATATCAGGACTTGCACATAACCACCCAACCCTTACGCCAGGAGTAAGCACCTTAGAAAAAGTGCTTTGGTAAATCACTCGCCCTTCGGTATCAAAGGATTTTACAGGCGGCACTTTATCACCTGCAAATCGTAATTCTCCATAAGGATTATCCTCTAATATCAGTAAGTCATATTGATTAGCTAGTTCGATTAATTTCTTTCTTCTATCTACACTCATCGTTCTTCCCGTTGGATTCTGAAAATCAGGAACAGTATATATGAATTTTGCCTTGCGATTTTTTTTAAGCGCTGCTTCCAGTTCGGCCATAATCATACCCTGATCATCCATTGCAATTTCAACAAATTTAGGCAAGTAGGTTTTAAATGCATTAATTGCCGCAAGGTAAGTGGGACTTTCGCAGATTACAACATCATCTTCATCAAGGAAAACTTTCCCGGTAAGATCAAGCCCCTGCTGTGAGCCAGTTACAATAAGTATATTATTGTCAGTAGCATCTATGCCGGCTTGCTTCATTCTGTTGGCCACCAGTTCTCTTAATGGCTGGTACCCTTCAGTTGTGCTGTATTGCAAAGCCCGTCTGCCATCTTCATTTAAAACTGCTTCACATACTGCCTTCATCTCTTCAACAGGAAAAAGCTCGGGTGCCGGAAGCCCTCCTGCAAAAGAAATTACTTCAGGCCTTTCTGTAACTTTTAAAATCTCCCGAATTTCCGAAGCCTTAATCAAATTCGTGCGTCGGGCAAAATGATTAGCCATATTCGCCACCTCCAAGTTTCTAAATAGAATAGTTCAGTCTGATATAGCTTTCACCTTGAGTGCCATCGGGGAAACAAGTTTCCCCCGGAAAAAATCAAATCCTTATTTGATTTTTAATTTGCAAATAAATGGGTGTATCGGCATTACGGTTTAAAAAGGATGCGCATCAAATCACTCTTTTCTTTTACAGTCCTAAAAGCCAATTTTATTTTGGTACCATCCAATTTCATCTTATCAGGTTTCTCAAAGAATAAAACTACAAATTGGAATATTTTACAACCATCTAATTTATCATATAAGAAAAAAGCCAAGCAGATAATTAATCTCCTTGGCTTTTTACGATTAGGCCCAACCATTATCTCCTAGCTTGTTGCTGTATTCACTCTGGCATGTTACTATTATTCATAAAATCAATAGTAATAATAGCTACGATAGATATTTTAAATATTAGAGGTGTTCTTTTTGGAATTCAGACAACTGCAAAGCTTCCTGACAATCACGCATGCAGGCACCTTTGCTCAGGCAGCGGAACAATTGGGCTACACCCAGCCAACTGTGACAACCCATATTCAAGCCTTGGAAAAAGAGCTGCAAGTAAAATTATTTGACCGCCTCGGACATCGTATTCGATTAACCCGGGAAGGAGAGCAATTCTTAAGCTTTGCCGAGCGTATTCTGAAACTAACGCAAGAAGCGGCTGATGCTGTATCTCCTGATAAATCTTCCTGTGGCAAACTAATCATTGGGGCCAGTGAAACATTCTCTGTACTTCGCTTGCCTGCCTTGCTGAAAGAGTTTCGACGAAAATACCCTTCCATTGCTATTGAATTGCAGTTTGGAGATATTACTAAATTTCATGCTGACTTAAAAAACAATGTCATTGACCTGGCTTTTATTCTGGCCGGCAAAAATCCCTATCCCGATCTTACTCCCGAAGTATTATGCGCAGAACCAATGTCATTTATCGTTTCGCCGGACCATCATTTTGCCCGGCAAAGCGTATTTGACCTAGCAGATTTAGCAACAGAAGATTTTATTGTCACCCAGTCAGGTTGCGCTTACCGCGAATACATTGAAAGGCTTTTAGAAAAAAACGATATTCATCCCCGCTCTTTCATGAAGGTAAAGAATATCGAAGCAATAAAGCAATTCGTCATCAGCGGTCTGGGACTGGCCATTCTGCCACGTGTTTATATTGAAAAAGAGCTTAGACATAACCAGCTCATTGAATTGCCTTGGACAGGTCCTGATTTTGGCATGTATACGCAAATCATTTACCACAAGGATAAGTGGCTGTCCCCCATTTTACTGAGTTTTTTGGAATTAACGCGAAGCAAATTTTAAAAGCTGCTATCTCATAACAAACACACCCAACAGCAAAATGTTGGGTGTGTTTGTTTTAAAATATTTCCAGGCCTATAGGACAATGGTCGCTTCCCATTATTTCAGGATAAATGGTAGCATCTTTCACAAACGGTTTCAGCCGGTCGGAAATTAAAAAATAGTCAATACGCCAACCAATATTACGCCCTCTTGCCCCCATCATATAAGACCACCAGGTATATGCATTTTCCTTATCCGGGTATAGGTAACGAAAGCTGTCGGCAAACCCTGCCTTTAGCAATTCTGTCAATTTACCTCTTTCTTCGTCGGTGAAACCGGCATTGCGCTTATTTGATTTGGGATTTTTAAGATCAATCTCCTGATGAGCAACATTGATATCACCGCAAACAACCACTGGTTTTTTCTTATCCAGCTGCTGAAGATAGGCCCGGAAGTCATCCTCCCATTTCATACGATAGTCAAGGCGCAAAAGTTCCCGCTGTGAATTAGGGGTATATACATTTACCAGAAAAAATTCGGCAAATTCCAGCGTTATCAAGCGGCCTTCCTGGTCATGCTCTTCATTGTTCATACCATAAGCAACTGACAGTGGTTTCATACGCGTGAAAACAGCCGTACCGGAATACCCTTTTTTAACGGCATAGTTCCAATATTTTTCGTAGCCGGCAAAATCTATCTCCACTTGATTTTCCTGCATTTTTGTTTCCTGAACGCAAAACACATCGGCGTCTATCGTAGTAAAGAAATCAGTAAACCCCTTATTGAGACACGCTCTAAGCCCATTTACATTCCATGATACCAGTTTCATCGTATTACCTTCTTTCTGCGTAGTTTTGCAAGCTGACAAATGCAAATACTATTGAAGTGATTATATTAATTCGATTTTAGCTTCCTATAATCCTTGCAAACTAGTAAAGGAGAAGAAAAAAATGAGTAACCACTAATAAATATTGGTTACTCATTTCTGTTTTGGAGTTTTGACTGTTTCTCTGTTGCTATCACTTTTTATCCTGTTTAAAAGTAAT